>LNFM01000649.1_pt1 | contig 79459 bp, 68 predicted proteins | sample 596031 | NCBI WGS metagenome assembly LNFM01 (sample SAMN04254537, study PRJNA301005) | activated carbon metagenome | isolation source: dual media filters at the Ann Arbor, Michigan drinking water treatment plant | place: USA: Ann Arbor | reverse complement strand
TGCAGATCAGGTCCTTGCCCTTCTGGTTGATGATGGTGTCGAGCGCCACCGCGGTCTTGCCGGTCTGGCGGTCGCCGATGATCAGTTCGCGCTGGCCGCGGCCGACAGGCACCATCGAGTCGATTGATTTCAGACCGGTCTGCACCGGCTGTGACACTGATTTGCGCGCGATCACGCCTGGCGCGACCTTCTCGATCACGTCCGTCATCTTGGCGTTGACCGGGCCCTTGCCGTCGATCGGCTGGCCCAGCGAGTTGACGACGCGGCCGATCAGCTCGGGGCCGACCGGCACCTCGAGAATGCGGCCCGTGGTCTTCACGGTGTCGCCCTCGGAGATATGCTCGTATTCACCCAGAATCACCGCGCCGACCGAGTCACGCTCGAGGTTCAGCGCGAGGCCAAAGGTGTTCTTCGGGAATTCCAGCATCTCGCCCTGCATCACATCGGCCAGGCCGTGGATGCGGCAGATGCCGTCGGTCACGGAAATCACCGTGCCCTGGGTGCGCGCTTCGGTGGAGCCGGCGAGATTCTGAATGCGACTCTTGATGAGTTCGCTGATCTCGGAAGGATTCAGTTGCATGGTGTTGCTCCTAGTGGGTCAGCGCGGCGGCCATGGCGTCCAGCTTGCCGCGCACCGTTGCATCGATGACTTTGTCGCCGACCATGATCTTCAGGCCGCCGATGAGTTGCGGATCGAGTTCGACTTTGGCCGTGATCTTGCGGCCATATTTCTTTTCCAGTGACACTACCAGTGATTTCAGCTGCGCATCGTCCATCGGCAGCGCAGAAATCACCGTGGCCTCCATCGCGCCCTCGTGCTCGCGGCGCAGTTCTTCGAAGGAAGCACGGATCTGCGCGGCGACGCCGAGGCGGCGGTTCTGCGCCAGCACCTGCACAAAGTTGCGCGCTTCGCCGGAGAGATGCTTGCCGATGGCGCCGATGATCAGTGCTTCGATCTGGGCGGCACCCACCTGCGGCGCATCGATCAGCGCGGCAAGCTGCGGGTCCGCAACCACGGTGTCGATCAGTGCCAGTGCGTCTGTCCAGGCCGGCAGCGTGTTCTGCTCGCGGGCGAGCTTGAACGCGGCTTCGGCGTAGGGACGGGCGATGGTGACGAGTTCGGCCATGTCGTGATCAGAGCTGTTTTTGCACCGCGGCGATCAGCTCGGCGTGGGCCTTGGCGTCGACTTCGCGCTTGAGGATCTGCTCGGCCCCGGCAACGGCGAGCGCCGCAACCTGGCTGCGCAGGGTTTCCTTGGCACGGGCAACTTCCTGGTCGATTTCGGCCTTGGCACCGGCAACCAGGCGTTCGCCTTCGGTTCTGGCCGAGGTCTTGGCTTCCTCGATCATCTGGCTGGCGCGCTTTTCGGCCTGGCTGACGATCTCCGCGGCACGGCTGCGCGCCTGGTTGATCGCTTCCTCGACCTGCCTGGCCGAACGCTCGAGCGACTGCTGACCGGCTTCCGCGGCAGCCAGGCCGTCGGCGATGCGCTTGGTGCGCTCGTCCATCGCGCTGGTGATCATCGGCCACACGAATTGAACGGTGAACCAGATCAGCGCGGCAAACGACAGTGCCTGGACGAGCAGGGTGGCGTTGATGTTCATGGCTTAAACCCCTGTCGGGAGAAAAATTACTTGGCCAGCACGCTCAGCAGCGGGTTGGCAAAGCCGAAGAACATGGCGATACCGACACCGATCAGGAACGCGGCGTCAATCAGGCCGGCGAGCAGGAACATGAATTTCTGCAGTTGCGGGATCAGCTCGGGCTGGCGGGCGGCGGCTTCCAGGAATTTGCTGCCCATGATGCCGATGCCGATACAGGCACCAATGGCGCCAAGGCCGATGATGATGCCGATGGCAAGCGCGGTGTAGCCCTGGATGACGGCGGCGAATTGTTCCATTTGAATTTCCCTTTCTTTTCTTTCAGGTGTTTCGGACGAAGTAATTACAAGGTTTTAAATACGCTGGATCAGTGATGCTCGTGCGCCATCGCGATATACACGCATGACAGCACCATGAAAATAAAGGCCTGCAGCAGGATGATCAGGATGTGAAAGACCGCCCAGCCCCAGTAGAGCGCACCGGCCGCGGCACCGGCGATGATGCCGCCGCCGCTCAGCGCCCCGAGCGTGCCGAGCAGGCCGAGCAGCATGAAGATCAGTTCACCGGCATACATGTTGCCGAACAGCCGCATCGCCAGCGACACCGGCTTGGACAGGTATTCAATGATGTTCAGCGCGAGGTTGGGCAGCCAAAGCAGCGGATGGCTGCCGAAGGGCGCGGTGAACAGCTCGTGCATGAAGCCGCCGGCACCCTTGGCCTTGAAGCTGAAGAATATCGTCAGCAGGAAGATGGTCAGCGACATCGCGAAGGTGGTGTTCAGGTCTGTGGTCGGCACCGGCTTCCAGTATGGCAATCCGGTGGCGCCGGTGACGGTTGCCACCCAGTCGATGGGCAGCAGGTCCATCAGGTTCATCATGAATACCCAGACAAAAATCGTCAGGGCTAGTGGCGCCAAGAACTTGCGGTCCCCGGGAAACACGCCCTTGACCGTGTCATCAACGAATTCAACGATCAGTTCGATGAAACCCTGGACACGGCCGGGCACGCCGGCGGTCGCCCCGCGCGCCACAATATAAAAAAAGCCGATGCCGAGCAGGCCGGTGATCCAGCCCATCAGGATGGTGTCGAGATGAAAGGTCCAGAACCCTTCACCGAAACGCAGGTTGGTCAGGTGATGACCGATATATTCGCCCGCATTCTGGGGCGCTTGGCCGGCAGCCATGGTGACCACGATAAGTCTCTTTGTTTACTTACTTGTTACCAGCACCATCGCCAGCGGATAGGCCAGCAATGCCGCAATGAATCCGGTCAGAAACGGAGCCGCAGCGAATCCGCGCTCCATACTCAACCCCCAGAACAGCAAGCCCAGCGCCACGGCAACCTTCAGCGTTTCACCTGTGAGATGCCCCCACAGCAACCGCGAGGCGCTGCGCCCTGGAATCAGGCGCTGCCCGGCGACGTAGGCCAGACTGCCCGTAAGGGCGCAGCCCGAACCGGCCGCCACCGCAGTGGCAACCGCTGCATCAAACCAGATCCAGCCGATCGCGGCGCCGACCCCTGCAATCAATGCCTGCAGTGCAACAACCAAGGACGCCACTAGGAAAACTGCCGGGTGTGCCATGAGCCGTGCCGCAGCCATTCCAGCTCATGGATAGCTCTAAATTTTACAATTGCATGCGACATAGCGTCAAATCAGTAACTTTTGCTGCACTGCGTCCTAAGTCTTTATTTGAGCCGGCCGAGCAGGGCATCGAGCTGTTCCAGCGTGCGGTAGGCAATGACCAGCTGGCCGCTGCCCTTGCGCGCGCCGGTCTTGATCTGCACCGCGGTACCCAGCTTGTCGGACAATTCTTCCTCAAGCCGGGCCACGTCGCGGTCCTTGCGCACCACTTTGCGCGCTGACGGACTGGCTTTTTTCAGCAGCTCGCCAACCCTGCGCTCGACTTCGCGCACCGACCAGCCTTCGTTGGCGATCTCACGTGCCAGCGCCATCTGCTGCTCGGCGGGCAGCACCAGCAATGCCCGGGCATGGCCCATGTCGAGCCGGCCTTCACCGAGCAGTTCACGCACCGGCTGCGGCAGTTCGAGCAGGCGCAGCAGATTGGTCACGGCGGTCCGTGATTTGCCCACGGCATCGGCCACTGACTGGTGGGTCAGCGAGAATTCGCGGATCAGGCGATCAAGACCGACGGCTTCTTCCAGCGCATTCAGGTCTTCACGCTGGATATTCTCGATAAGCGCCACCGCCAATGCCTGCTGGTCCGGCACATTGCGCACCAGCACCGGCACGCTCGACAGGCCGGCGATGCGCGCTGCGCGCCAGCGCCGCTCACCGGCGATGATTTCATGCTTGCCGCCACCGACCGGGCGCACCAGGATCGGCTGCATGATGCCCTGGGCCTTGATCGAGGCCGCCAGCGCATTCAGCGCCTCCTGGTCCATGCGCGAGCGCGGCTGGTATTTGCCGGGCTGCAGGGCCGTCACCGGCAACGTTGCCGTGGCATCACCTGAACTGTAGGCAGGCGCAGGCGCAGTGTCACCCCCGAGCAAGGCATCCAGTCCACGCCCCAATCCTTTAGGCTTGACCATTAAATCCCTTTAAATACAATAACTTATTGGGTTACTTCGGCGCGATTCAACATTTCGCCGGCCAAGGCAAGGTAGGCTTGGGCACCCTTCGAGCTGCGATCAAACTCCAGTGCCGGCAGGCCGTGGCTGGGCGCTTCGGCCAGACGCACATTGCGCGGAATCACCGTGCGGTAAACCTTGTCACCAAAGTGCTGCAGCAGTTGCGCCGAGACCTGCTGCGCCAGCGTGTTGCGCGGGTCGTACATAGTGCGCAGCAGGCCTTCGATCTCGAGGTCTGGATTAAGATTGGCGCGCACCCGCTTGATGGTACCGACCAGGTCGGACAGGCCTTCAAGTGCGTAGTACTCGCACTGCATCGGAATCATCACCGCCTGCGCCGCGGTGAGTCCGTTCACCGTCAGCAGGTTCAGCGCCGGCGGGCAGTCAATCAGGATGAAATCGTAATCAGCGGCCACCGTTGCCAACGCATCCTTCAGCCGCGTTTCACGGTGATCGACTTCGATCAGCTCGACTTCAGCGCCGGCCAGCTCGCGGTTGGAGGGCAGCACGTCATAACCCGCATTGGCGCGCTGGCGTGCTTCGGCCACGGTTTTTTCCCCAAGCAGAACTTCATAAACCGACGCGCTGAGCGTGCGTTTATCGATGCCGCTGCCCATGGTCGCGTTACCCTGCGGATCCAGATCAACCAGCAGCACACGGCGCTGGGTTGCGGCCAGGCTCGCGGCGAGATTCACACCGGTGGTGGTCTTGCCAACACCGCCCTTCTGGTTGGTGATGGCGATGGTGCGCGCAACGCTGCGTGTGCCGTTGCGGCTCATGCCGCCTCCGCCGGTTGCAGCAGTGCGGCATGGCGTTCGGCGCCCAGGCCCGGGATGTGCAGCGGTACCACGCTGCACAGGCGGAACGTCTGTGGCAACTGTGCAAGTTCATCGTGCGGATAGACCCCCTTCATTGCAATCACCACACCATCCTTTGCACAAAGCCGCCCGGCAAGGGCGATGAAATCGGAAAGCCCGGAAAACGCGCGTGTCACCACGGTGTTGAACAGCGTGCCTGCATTCCAGCTTTCGACGCGTTCACACACCACCTCGACATTACCCGGCTTCAGCTCAATCACCGCCTGGCGCAGGAAGGTGGTTTTTTTCTGATTCGAGTCGAGCAGCGTGAACTTCAGGTCCGGACGCGCCAGCGCCAGCGGAATGCCGGGCAGGCCGGCACCGGTGCCGACATCGAGTACCCGCGGGCCGCGCAGATGCGGCAGCACCGCGAGTGAATCCAGCAGGTGGTGAGTCAGCATTTTTTCCGGATCGCGTACTGCGGTCAGGTTGTAGGCCTTGTTCCACTTCATGACCAGCGCCAGATAATCCAGCATGCGTTGCTGCGCCTCAGCCGTCACCGCGACATCAAGCGCAGCGACACCTTCGGCCAGACCGGTGGCAAGGTTCATGCGCTTTTCTTCAATGCGGCTGCATGCCGCTTCAGGTGCACCAGCAATACCGAGATCGCTGCCGGCGTGACACCGGACACCCGCGAGGCCTGGCCCAGGGTTTCGGGTTTGGCACGATTCAGTTTCTGCCGGACTTCAATCGACAGGCCACGCACTTGGGCGTAATCAAGATCGGCCGGCAGTGACAGGGCTTCCTGCTGGGCGCGCTGTTCGATCTCGGCATGCTGGCGTTCGATATAGCCTTGGTACTTGGCCTGGATTTCCACCTGCTCCGCAACCTGCGCATCAGCCGTGCCGGGACCCGCCTGTGGCAGGGTCATCAGCCGTGCATAGTCCACTTCAGGACGTCTTAGCAGATCATGGAGTGAATACTCACGTTCTATAGTTTTACCAATTAAATCAATAGCTTGTTGTTCTGGTAGCTTCTGGGGATTGACCCAGATCGACTTCAGCCGCTGCTGCTCCAGCACGATGGCTTCGCGCTTGCGCTCAAAGGCTTCCCAGCGCTGGTCATCGACCACACCGAGCTTGCGGCCGATCTCGGTCAGGCGCAGGTCGGCGTTGTCTTCGCGCAGCGACAGCCGGTATTCGGCGCGGCTGGTGAACATGCGATAGGGCTCGGACACACCACGGGTGATCAGGTCATCGACCAGCACACCGAGGTAGGCCTGGTCGCGGCTCGGATGCCAGGCATCGCGGCCGCTGGTCTGCAGCGCCGCGTTGATGCCGGCAAGCAGGCCCTGGGCTGCGGCTTCTTCGTAACCGGTGGTGCCGTTGATCTGGCCGGCAAAGAACAAACCGCCGATGGCCTTGGTTTCCAATGAAGCCTTGAGGCCGCGCGGGTCGAAATAGTCGTACTCAATGGCGTATCCGGGGCGCGTGATGTGCGCCTGTTCGAGACCGGGGATCGAACGCACCACTGCCAGTTGCACATCAAAAGGCAGGCTGGTCGAGATGCCGTTGGGATAGTACTCGTGCACGGTCAACCCTTCCGGCTCGAGGAAGATCTGGTGTGAATCCTTGTCGGCGAAGCGGTGGATCTTGTCTTCGATCGACGGACAGTAGCGCGGGCCGACACCTTCGATCACGCCGGTAAACATCGGCGAGCGATCGAGACCACCGCGGATCGCCTCGTGCGTGCGCTCGTTGGTATGGGTGATCCAGCACGGCAGTTGCCGCGGATGTTGTTCGCGCCGGCCGAGGAAGGAGAACACCGGCGCCGGATCATCACCGGGCTGCTCGGTCATCACGCTGAAATTGATGCTGCGGCCGTCGATGCGCGGCGGCGTGCCGGTCTTCAGCCGGCCCACTGGCAGTTGCAGCTCGCGCAGCCGCGCAGCCAGGCTCAGCGCCGGCTGGTCGCCGGCGCGGCCGCCCTGGTAATTCTGCAGGCCGACGTGGATCAGGCCAGCCAGAAAAGTGCCTGCGGTCAGCACCACCGCACGCGCCTCGAAGCGCAGGCCGATCTGGGTCACCACGCCGGTAACGCGATCACCCTGAACGATCAGGTCATCAACCGCCTGCTGAAAGATCTGCAGATTCGGCTGGTTCTCGAGCCGGCCGCGGATGGCCTGCCGGTAAAGTACACGGTCAGCCTGGGCGCGGGTGGCCCGTACCGCGGGACCTTTGCGCGAATTGAGGATGCGAAACTGGATGCCGGCCTCATCGGTGGCCGCGGCCATCGCCCCGCCCAAGGCATCAACCTCCTTGACCAGATGGCCCTTGCCGATGCCGCCGATCGAGGGATTGCAGGACATCTGACCCAGCGTCTCGACACTGTGCGTCAGCAGCAGCGTGCGTTGCCCCATGCGCGCGCTGGCGAGCGCCGCCTCGGTGCCGGCATGGCCGCCACCAATGACAATTACATCAAATTTTTCAGGGAATTGCGTCATTTTGCAGGCTACCACCACCACGGAACCGCCGGACGCTGCTGCATCGGGGCGCGAATGATAGCCCAGATTACTGCCACCGCGAAGGCCGGAGACCGGGCAAGCATCGTGGTTTCACGTGAAACATCGCCACTACCGGCGAGTTCCAGTAAATGATGTTTCACGTGAAACCACCACGGACCCGCGATATGCCGGGCTACTTGCCGATGCAGAAGCGGGAGAAGATTTCGCCGAGCAGATCGTCGGCGGTAAATTCACCGGTAATTGCTCCCAGCGCCTCATGCGCAAGACGCAACTCCTCGGCATAAAGCTCCAGCTCGGCGGTGCGTGCCGCGGCCCGGTCAAGATGGCCGGCTGCAGTCTGCAGGGCGGCGACATGGCGGGCCCGGGCCGTGAACAGCCCCTCCCCGGCCGGTTGCCAGCCAGCCAGCTCGCGGATCGCCTGTTTCAGATCGCCAAGGCCTTCGCCGGTCTTTGCCGACAGCCAGATCCGGGTCTCGCCGGCCAATCGCTCCAGACCGGCAGCATGCCCGGCGAGGTCGATCTTGTTCAGCACCTGCAGGCGCGGCAAAGCAGCCGGTAGCCGCTCGAGGATTGCGGTGTTGCCGCCTTCCCCTCCGCGCGCCGCATCACCCAGCAACAGCACCAGGTCGGCCCTGGCAATGGCCGCCCAGGTGCGTTCGATACCAATGCGCTCGACCTTGTCGCCGGATTCGCGCAGCCCGGCGGTATCGATGATGTGCACCGGCAGACCGTCGATATCGATCTGCTCGCGCAGGGTATCGCGGGTGGTTCCCGGTACGTCGGTGACGATGGCAATGTCGTCACCGGCCAGACGATTGAGCAGGCTCGACTTGCCGACATTGGGTTCGCCGACCAGCACCACGTGGATACCTTCACGCAGCAATGCCCCCTGGCGGGTGGCGCCGAGCACCTGCGTCAGTTGTTCACGCAGCGCCTGCAACTGCTCCGCAGCACGTCCGGCGTTGAGGAAATCAACATCCTCTTCGGGAAAATCCAGCGTCGCTTCGACCAGCATGCGCAAAGTGATGGTTTTATCACTAAGACATTGAATTAATTGAGAAAACTCTCCACGCAGGGAGCGCAACGCAGCACTGGCTGCCGTGGCATTCGAAGCCTCGATCAGATCAGCCACACTTTCTGCCTGGGCGAGGTCGATGCGGCCGTTGAGATAGGCACGCTCGGTGAATTCGCCGGGCCGTGCCAGCCGCGCGCCGAGTTCGACACAGCGGTGCAGGAGTTGCGCCAGCACCACCGGGCTGCCATGCCCCTGCAGCTCGAGCACGTCTTCGCCGGTGTAGGAATGCGGCGCCGGAAAAAAAAGCGCAAGGCCATCGTCAATGGCCTGCCCTGCCTGATCATTGAAGACAGTCCGGGTGGCGAGCCGGGGTTGCAGCGCACAGCCCGGCAAGGCGGCGATGAATGCAGTCAGCGAAGGTCCCGAGACCCGAACCACGCCGATGCCGCCGCGGCCCGGTGCGGTGGCAATGGCGGCGATGATGTCGCGGGAAATCATGCGCGGCGAGTATAGCGCCGCAGGCACTCAGGACTTGCGTGCGGGCTTCGCGGCGCCTTCCAGCGCGCGATTGATTTTCCACTGCTGAGCAATGGACAGGATGTTGTTGACCAGCCAGTAAAGCACCAGACCCGCTGGAAAGAAGAAAAAGAAAATGCTGAAGGCCACCGGCATGATCTTCATCACCTTCGCCTGGATCGGGTCCGGCGGCTCGGGATTGAGCCGGGTCTGGATGATCATCGTTGCGCCCATCAGCAGCGGCAGGATGTACCAGGGATCCGGCGTCGACAAGTCGGTGATCCACAGCGCGAACGGCGCCTGGCGCATTTCGACGCTGGCGAGCAGCACCCAGTACAAGGCGATGAACACCGGAATCTGCACCAGTATCGGCAGGCAGCCGCCCAGCGGATTGATTTTCTCGGTCTTGTACAACTCCATCATCGCCTGCTGCAGCCTCTGACGGTCGTCCCCGTAGCGGTCTTTCAGGCTCTGCATTTTCGGAGCAACAACGCGCATCTTGCCCATCGAGCGATAACTCGCTTCCGACAGCGGGTAGAACAGCAACTTGATCATTATGGTCAGAATGATGATTGCCACGCCCCAGTTGCCGGTCCAGCCGTGCACCCACTGCAGCACCCAGAACAGCGGCGCTGCGATAACCGTCAGCCAGCCATAGTCGACGGCAAGCTGCAGTCCAGGCGCCAGCGCAGCCAGTTTTTCCTGCTCCTGCGGGCCCGCATACAGCGGCATCGACACCACGGCGCTGGCGCCGGGTGCTACGGTTCCAACCGGCACGATCACGCCGGCGGCGTAAAGTCCGGCCTGCACTGACTTGGTGTAATACTCGCGTGGCGCACCCTCCTTCGGCAGCCAGGCGCCAAGGAAGTAATGCTGGACGATCCCGATCCAGCCGTCATTGGCGGTTTTCGGATAGGGTTGCTTGTTCTTGTCGATGTCGCTGAAGGCAACCTTCTGGAATTTTTCCTTGTCGGTGTAGACCGCAGGGCCGGTGTAGGTCGGCACCATCGCCGAATCGCCCTCGGGCGCCTTGGTGTCGCGCAGCAGCTGGAAATAGGCGTGCGCATCAACCGGCGCTGCGCCGTTGTTGGTCAGCTCGTGGCGAACGTCAATGACATAGTTGTTGCGCTGGAAACGGTAGACTTTGGCGCCCTTGGATCCGTCGGCGGCTTCGAGTCGCACCTCGAGCTTGTCCTGGCCGTCGGCCATCACAAGGCTTTCGGCAGAGACGGTGTAGGCCGACTGGTGATTGGGCAGGCCATTGCCGATCAGGCCGGACTGGGCGATGTAGGTGTGGTCTGCCGCACGCGTGAACAGGATGAAGTTCTGTTTGGGATCCAGCGTACCGCCGTGTTTTTTCAGGCGCAGCCCTATCAAATCACCGCCGGCAGTGCTGATTTCGGCGAGATAGATGTCGGTCTCGACCTTGATGGTCCTGACAGCAGAGGTCGCCGGCGTTGAGGCAACAGGGGCTGCGGCAGGCGCGGTCAGTGGCGCGCTGGGCACCGGCGGCGCCACTCCGCCCTTGGACTGGGCGGCAGCGTCAGTCGAAGGTTGGGGAATCGCCGTGGTTACGACATTCGCCTTGGCGGTGGCCTGGAGATCGCGTTGCCAGCCCTCATAGAGCAGGAACACCGACATCGTGAACACAAAAAAAAGTACCAGCCGTTGCGAGTCCATAAACTTCCCTGCGGGTTCAGCGTTCAGCGCCCTGCAGCAGGCCGCGCATCACCCGCTCCAGTTCCTTGAACAATTCAGCGTTGTCACGGCCACGGGGGCTGCCACGCAGCTGCACCACAACATCCAGAGTCCCGAGTTCTGCGGCCAGCCGCCGGTGGACAATTCTGGTCAGGCGTTTTACCCGGTTGCGGTCAACAGCGCGGGACGCAGCTTTCTTGCCGACGATCAGCCCGAGACGGGAACAATTTTCCGAATTGGGCAGGCATCGCGCGAGAAATAGTCGGCTGCCAGAACGTTTGCCGCCAGCCAGTACGGCCTCGAACTGCGCCGGCTTGGTCAACTGACCAGGGCGCAATGCGGGAAGCTGGCGGTGATCCCCCTCGAGGGTCAAACGCTCAAACGGGCCCGGCCCTTGGCACGACGGGCACGGATAACAGCGCGGCCGCCACGCGTTTTCATGCGTACGCGGAAGCCATGGGTACGCTGGCGTCGCGTTTTGGACGGTTGGTAGGTGCGCTTCATGGGATATCCTGATCTGGTGTTCCGGAAAACTCGTCATTAGACCTGTACGTAACCTTTCTTGTCAATCCAGCAAGACACCGAAATCACCCTCTCCGAGCGCGCCTCGCCCCCCTTTTGAGCTTGGTCGGGACCCCCGACTAAAGGTAAAATCGGCGGTCATTCTGCGACACCCCATGCGTCGCCAGGATTACAACCCGAGCGCCCTCCAGAGACCCCACAGGGACGAATGAACGACTTCTGGCAACACTGTCTTTCCGCCTTCGAACAGGAGCTCGGGCAACAGCAATTCGTCACTTGGATTCAGCCACTGCACTGCGCGATCGACGGCAGCAGGGTCACCATCGTCGCTCCCAACGGTTTTGTGCAGCGCTGGGTGCGTGACCGCTTCCAGGGCCGCATCACCGAACTGGCGCGAGAGCGTCTGGGTGCTGCGGCGAGCGTGGAATTCGAGCTTGCCCGGCGCCAGACCGCAAGCATTGCAGAACCCGTCACAGAAGTGCGTCCGGTCAAACCTGCTGCGACCGTGCGTGATGTCTCTCGCCTGAATACCGATTTCAATTTCGACACTTTTGTCACCGGTAAGGCCAACGATCTTGCGCGAGCAGCCGCGCGCCAGGTTGCTGAAAAACCCGGCTCAGCCTACAACCCCCTGTTCATTTACGGTGGTGTCGGCCTCGGCAAGACCCATCTGATCCACGCCATCGGCAACCATCTGCGCGCCCATGCGCCGGAAAGCAAGATCCGCTATATCCACGCCGAGCAATATGTTTCAGACGTGGTCCGTGCCTACCAGCACAAGGCATTTGACGACTTCAAGCGCTACTACCATTCCCTGGATCTGCTGCTGATTGATGACATTCAGTTCTTCAGCGGCAAAAATCGCACCCAAGAAGAGTTTTTCTACGCTTTTAACGCACTGATTGAAGCACACAAGCAGGTGATCATCACCTGCGACACCTTCCCCAGGGAAATTTCCGGCATTGAGAACCGCCTGATTTCACGCTTTGGTTGGGGACTCACTGTCGCAATCGAACCACCTGAGCTTGAAATGCGCGTGGCGATCCTGCTGAAAAAGGCCGAAGCCGACGGTCTTGTGCTGGATGAGAATGTCGCCTTTTTTATTGCCAAACATATCCAGTCGAACATCCGCGAACTTGAAGGCGCCCTGAAACGGGTGCTCGCCTACTCGCGCTTCACCGGCCAGCCGGTAACTGTAGATCTGGCGCGGGAAGCGTTGCGTGACGTACTCGCTTCACAAAGCCGACTGGTCAGCATCGAGAACATCCAGAAAACAGTTGCTGACTACTACAAGATCAAAGTGTCGGAGATGTATTCGAAAAAACGCACGCGCAATGTTGCGCGTCCCCGGCAGGTCGCGATGGCGCTGGCCAAAGAGCTGACACAGATGAGTCTCCCGGACATCGGTGAAGCCTTTGGTGGGCGCGATCACACCACGGTACTGCATGCCTGCCGCAAAATTGCCGAACTGCGCGGATCCAGCAATGAAATGACCAGTGATATTGCTTCCCTGCTCAAGGTATTACGCAGTTGATAACCTGTGCACCCATTGTGAACAAGCAGGCCCTGATGCCTCATATGGAGAAATCATCCCTTTTTGTCCACAGTCCATCCCCAGCTTGGACACCGGTCTGTGATTCAAATAATGTCTGTTCAATCAGCACTGAACGCCATGTTTCAACAGTGCAGTGGGCCCTCTATTAGTTATTACTATTCTTAAAGATATAAAACCTATGAAACTCGTACAGATCAACCGCGATGCCCTGCTCAAGCCATTGCAGGCTGTGACCGGCATTGTTGAACGGCGTCATACGCTGCCGATCCTGTCGAACGTGTTGATCGAGCGTGATGCAGAAAAGCTGCGTTTTGTAGCCACTGACCTTGAACTGCAGATTGCCACCGCCACCGGGCTCGACAAAAAAACCGGAGAAGCACAGGCGGTGACCGTCTCGGCACGCAAACTGGTCGATATCCTGCGTGCGCTGCCGGATGACAGTGAAGTGGGCTTGGAGCTCGCCAGCAACCGGCTACAGGTCAAGGCCGGCAAAAGCCGCTTCAACCTACAAACCCTGCCGGCCGCCGATTTTCCGACGCTGGCCGATCCCGGCAAGCCACAAAGCAGTTTCCAGATTTCCCAGGGGGCGATGCGCAAGCTTCTGGCGTTGGTGCAGTATGCAATGGCTCAGCAGGACATCCGCTACTACCTTAACGGTCTGCTGCTGGTGACGGAAGGCAGGGAAATCCGGGTGGTGGCCACTGATGGTCATCGCCTGAGTTATGCGGTGACCGGATTGACGACAGAGCAGGAAAAAACAGAAGTCATCCTGCCGCGCAAAGCAATTCTTGAGCTTGCCCGGCAATTGAATGACAACGACGATCCGCTGGATGTGGCGATTTACGCCAACCAGGTTCGCTTCAAGTTTGGTGAAGTTGACCTCACCACCAAGGTCATTGACGGCAAGTTCCCGGATTACCAGCGAGTGATTCCGTCTAACTATGAAAAGCACATCGAGCTGGATCGCGATGAACTGCAGCGTGCGCTGCAACGCGCGGCTATTCTCTCCAACGAGAAATTCCGCGGCGTGCGCTGGATGCTGACCAAGGACAGCCTGCGTATTTCCTGCAGCAACAACGAGCAGGAAGAAGCCCAGGAAGAACTGGAAGTGGTCTTTTCCGGAGATCCGCTGGACGTGGGTTTCAACGTGACCTATCTGCTCGATGTGCTGGCCAATGTACAACCGGGAAAAGTCCACTGCTCTTTTGGTGATGCCAACAGCAGCATGCTGATCACCTTGCCCGGACGTGACGATTTCCGCTACGTAGTGATGCCGATGCGAATCTAAACAATAAAAATTAATCAATAAAAACGGATCAAAATGAGCGACAAGGAACAGAAGTCAGCCAACGATTACGGCGCGGATAGCATCAAGGTATTGAAGGGGCTTGAAGCGGTGCGCAAACGCCCCGGCATGTATATCGGTGACACCAGCGATGGCACCGGTCTGCACCACATGGTGTTTGAAGTGGTGGACAACGCGGTTGACGAGGCATTGGCCGGACATTGTGATGAAATCACCATCATCATCCATCCCGACAACTCAATCAGCGTAGCCGACAACGGCCGCGGAATTCCGACCGAGATACACCCCGAAGACGAGGAAAAGCGCTCGACCGCAGAGGTGGTGATGACCGAGTTGCATGCCGGAGGCAAGTTCGACAGCAACTCGTACAAGATATCCGGCGGTTTGCACGGCGTCGGTGTGTCAGTGGTCAATGCGCTGTCGGAATGGCTGCGCCTGACCATCCGCCGCGACGGCAGGATGCACCAGATGGAATTCCGCATGGGAGAGGCCGTTGCCCCGCTCAAGGCCACCGGCAAAAGCGAGCGCCGCGGTACGGAAGTACATTTTCTGGCAAGCAAGGAAATCTTCGGTGACATCACCTTTCATTACGAAATTCTCGCCAAGCGCCTGCGTGAGTTGTCCTTCCTCAACCATGGCGTGAAGATTTCACTGACAGACCAGCGCTCGGGCAAGGAAGAGAAATTTGCGTTCAGCGGCGGCGTCAAGGGCTTCGTCGAATACATGAACCGCTCGAAGTCGGTGTTGCACCAGAATGTATTCCAGAGTGTTGGCAGCAAGGACGGCATCACCGTCGAGGTTGCGATGCAGTGGAATGACTCCTACCAGGAGTCGATGCAGTGTTTCACCAACAACATTCCGCAGCGTGACGGCGGCACCCACCTGACCGGGCTGCGCGCAGCGATGACACGCACGCTTAATTCGTACATCGAATCCAACGAGCTGGCAAAAAAGGCCAAGGTCGAGACCAGCGGTGACGACATGAAGGAAGGCCTTACCGCAGTGCTGTCGGTAAAGGTGCCGGAGCCGAAGTTTTCCTCCCAGACCAAGGACAAGCTGGTGTCGTCCGAGGTGCGCCCCGTGGTCGAGGAGGTCGTTGCGCAGAAGCTGATGGAATTCCTGCTCGAGAAACCCAACGATGCCAAGGTCATCTGCAGCAAGATTGTTGATGCCGCGCGCGCCCGTGAAGCCGCCCGCAAGGCGCGTGAGCTGACGCGACGCAAGGGTGTGCTCGATTCCTTCGGACTGTCGGGCAAACTCGCTGACTGCCAGGAGCGAGACCCGGCGCAGTGCGAGCTGTACCTGGTCGAGGGTGACTCTGCGGGCGGTTCTGCCAAGCAGGGGCGTGACCGCAAGAACCAGGCGATCCTGCCGTTGCGCGGAAAAATCCTGAATGTCGAGAAGGCGCGTTTCGACAAGCTGATCTCCTCGACGGAGATCACCACCCTGATCAGCGTGCTGGGCACCGGTATCGGCAAGGACGAATACAACGCCGACAAGCTGCGTTACCATCGCATCATCATCATGACCGACGCGGATGTTGACGGTTCGCATATCCGCACGCTGCTACTGACCTTTTTCTACCGGCAGATGCCGGAGCTGGTCGAGCGCGGCCACATCTACATCGCGCAGCCGCCGCTGTACAAGGTCAAGCACGGCAAGCAGGAGCGCTACATCAAGGATGAGCACGAACTGAAGCAGTACCTGCTCAAACTGGCTCTGTCCGAGGCAGAGCTCTACACCCGCGCCGATGCCCAGGCTTTGTCGAAGGACGCGCTGGCGGAAGTAGCCAAGCATTACCTGCTGGCCGAAGCGGTGATCGAGCGTGAAAGCCGGTTGATCGATTCCGAGACACTGCATGCCCTCCTCAACAATCCGGTGGAGCTCGACCTTTCAGATTTGGGAGCGGCGCAGAAAAGCGCGAAAGCCCTGGCCGGCCTTCATGGCGACGACAAAAACGTCAGGATTGACGCGGTGTTTGATGAAAAAAGCGAGTCGCAGGTGCTGCGCATCAGCCGCACCCAGCATGGTGTTGCGCGCAACACGGTCATCGATCCCGATTTCCTGCACAGCGGCGACTATGCGCAGATCCGCAAGACCGCGCAGATGCTTCACGGACTCCTCGGCGAAGGCGCCTACATCAAGCGTGGCGAAGCCATGCGCCCGGTTCGTGAGTTCCGCGAAGCCATCGACTGGGTTCTGTCCGAAGTGCAGCGGGGTGTCGGTATCCAGCGCTACAAGGGGCTGGGTGAAATGAATCCGGAGCAATTGTGGGAAACCACGATGGATCCGAAATCGCGCCGTCTGCTCAGGACGCGAATCGAGGATGCCATTGGCGCCGACGAAATCTTTGCCACGCTGATGGGTGATGCGGTTGAACCGCGGCGCGCCTTCATCGAGACCAACGCACTGGGTGCGCGCAACATCGACGTCTGAGCACACCGCCGCCGCCACAAAAAATTACGGCCAGCACCGCATTCGTGGTGGTGGCCGTAATTTTTTGTTTTTTATTGTTTATTTTTTGCTGCGTGTTGACCGCTTTTTGGCCGGTGCTGGTGCTGCTTTTTCGGCCTTGGCTGATTCTTTGGCTGCAGCCCGGGCCGGTTTGGCGACCTTGCTGCTGCCGGACTCCGCATCACCCTTGGCGGCGCGCGGCGCGAACTCGAATCCCACCTTGCCGTCAGGCTGGCGAACCAGGAAGGCCTTGAAGCGGCGGCCGTTGCGGTTGGATACGAAGGCGTCGAGCAGATCGGTTCGCCCGGTGGTCAGCAGTTTCTGCATCTGCTCGCGCTGGATTTCCTGGCGCAGGATCACCTTGCCGGAGCGGAAATCACATTTTTTTGCCGGCGTGTTTTCGCAGACATAGTTCATGCCGTGTTCATAGACCTTGCTGCCGCATTTCGGGCAGTCACCCAGCGCCTGCTGACCGGAGAAATCAACAACCTCGGGTTCGTCGTCGGGATTATTCTGGCCGAAATCGAATTCAAGCTTGAAGTTGTTGTTGTCCTTGTCCTCGACGATGCGCAGGATCGCGGCGAAAGGCCGGCCCATTTTTGAGCGGAAGCCCTGCAGCGGACCGATTGTCCGTTCCTGCAGCAGTTGTTCGACTTCTTCGATCTCGAACTGGCGGCCGCCCGGAATCTTGGTGATTGAAAATTCGCAGGCCTCGCAGGCGAAACGCCGGTAGTTTTCCTTCACCGTGCCGCCGCAGTGCGGGCACGGCGTCTTCAGTGTTGCGTAGTCGCCGGGGATGGTCTCGTTATCGTAATCCTTCGCGCTCTTGACGATGCGCTCGGTCATGCGCGCGATTTCCTTCATGAAGGTCGTCCGCTTCAGCTTGCCGCGTTCCATCTGCAGCAGCTTGTACTCCCATTCGCCTGTGAGTTCCGGCTGTGTCAGTTCCTTGACGTCGAGGCCGTTCAACAGCGTCAGCAACTGGAAAGCTTTGGCTGTCGGAATCAGTTCACGGCCTTCACGCACCAGGTATTTCTCCGCGATCAGGCGCTCGATCACCGCCGCACGGGTGGCCGGCGTGCCCAGACCCTTCATCGCCATCGCTTCGCGCAGCTCGTCGTCGTCGATCAGCTTGCCGGCACCCTCCATCGCGGTCAGCAGCGTCGCTTCGGAGTAACGTGCAGGCGGACGTGTCGCCAGAGAAATCACATCCACCGCCTTGGCGGGCGGCTGTTCACCTTTGGCGACCGGTGGGAGATTGGCGCTTTCCTGCTGTTCATCCTTGCCGTAAATCGCCAGCCAGCCCGGCTTGACCAGGATCTTGCCTTCGGTTTTGAACTTGTGCGGGGCGATTTCGGTGATACGCGTGGTCACCAGATATTCCGCGGACGGGAAAAACACCGCCATGAACCGCCGCACCACCAGATCATAGATTTTTTGCTGCACGTCATTGAGCGCCTTCGGCGGCTGCGGCGTCGGAATGATCGCAAAGTGATCGGAGATTTTTGAATTGTCGAAAATCCGCTTGTTAGGCTTGATCCACTTGTTCTTGATGATTTCCTTGGCGTGCGGACGCAGCCCCGTATCCTCCGCCAGCGCCTCAACCGTTGCCCGCACGGTATCAATGTAGTCCTCGGGCAGGTGACGTGAGTCGGTCCGGGGATAGGTCAGCGCCTTGTGCCGCTCGTACAATTCCTGCGCGATCGACAGCGTAGTCTTGGCCGAGAAGCCGAAACGGCCATTGGCTTCGCGCTGCAGCGAAGTCAGGTCGAACAGCGCCGGCGACAGTTGCGAGGACGGTTTTGATTCCTCGGTGACGATGCCCGGCTTGCCGCTGCATGCGGCAACAATGGCGTCAGCGTCAGTGCGTGTCCACAGCCGGCTGTCCTTCTTTTCGGCGTCGTTTTCATCCTTCCTGAACTTCGGCTCGAACCAGCGACCTTCGTAATCACCGGCCTTGGCACCAAAGGTCCCGCGCACTTCCCAATAGTCGCGCGGCACGAACTTGCGGATTTTCTGCTCGCGGTCGACCACGATCATCAGCGTCGGCGTCTGCACGCGGCCGACGGTGGTCAGGTAGAAGCCGCCGCCCTTGCTGTTGAAAGCGGTCATCGCGCGGGTGCCGTTGATGCCGACCAGCCAGTCTGCTTCGCTGCGGCTGCGTGCTGCATCGGCGAGCGGTTGCATGTCCTCGTCGGAGCGCAGCTTGGCAAAGCCATCGCGAATCGCGGCGGGCGTCATCGACTGCAGCCACAATCGCGATACCGGCTTCTTGCTCTGCGTGGCTTGGGCGATATAGCGGAAAATCAGTTCACCCTCACGTCCCGCGTCGCAGGCATTGATCAGCGCCGTGACATCCTTGCGCTTGAGCAGCTTGGCGAGCACTTTCAGCCGGGGCTCGCTCTTGGCGATCGGATTGAGGTCGAAATGCGGCGGAATCACCGGCAGGTGGGCGAAGGACCATTTGCCGCGTTTGACTTCGTATTCTTCCGGCGCCGCGATTTCCAGCAGATGGCCGACCGCTGACGACAGTACATAGTCGTCGCTTTCGAAATAGTCGCCATGTCGCGTGAAGCCGCCAAGCGCGCGGGCAATATCTGCGGCAACCGAAGGTTTTTCCGCGATGATGAGCGTTTTCGACATTCTAAATGATTGATTTTGCGGATCAAAAGCCGCCATTGCAGGGTCCGCTGCAGGTCAACGGACGGCGAAGAGCGGCAGATGATAAGAACAAAGCCGGGGCCGCGCAAGCCGCGATCAGCGAATGCGCTGCCAGCGTCCGCCGGGCAGGGATTCGATTCGTCCGGCGATTTCGAGGCCGGTCAATGCCGCATTCACCTCGGCCGTGGCCAGTCCGCTGCGTGTACAGATCGACTGTAAATCCACCGGCTCAAAACCGATGTGCACAAGCACAAGGTCATCGTCATCTGCCATTTTGACGGTTTGTTTTTGCGCTTGTGTCACCGTGTCGCCAAGTTCCTCGAGAATGTCCTGGGCCGATTCCACCAGCTTGGCACCCTGCTTGATCAAGGCATGGCAGCCCTTGGCGAGCGGTGAATGGATTGATCCCGGAATCGCAAATACTTCGCGTCCCTGGTCTGCGGCGAGCCGCGCGGTGATCAGCGATCCGCTCGATACCGCAGCTTCCACCACAAGCACGCCGCGCGCAAGGCCGCAGATCAGGCGGTTGCGTCTCGGGAAATTGCCGGCAAGCGGTGGCGTGCCGAGCGCAAATTCCGAAATGATCAAACCACCTGTGGCAATGTCATGCGCGAGTGGGCGGTTGCGCGCCGGATAGACGCTGTCGAGTCCGGTGCCGACAACTGCAATCGTCGAAGCGCGGCTGGCCAGACCGCCGCGATGTGCTGCGGCATCTATACCCAGTGCCATGCCGCTGACAATGACCATGCCGGCATCACCAAGCGCGGTGGCGAAAGCCTCGGCATTTGCCATGCCCTGGGCGGTGGCATTGCGGCTGCCGACAATGGCGAAGGCCGGCCGGTTGAGCAACTCGGTCCTGCCCTTGGCATATAACAGCGGCGGTGGATCCGCGGTTTGCAACAATGATTGCGGATATTCGGAATCAGCCAGCGTGATGATGCGATTTGCCGGATTGTCGAGCCAGGTCGCCGCAGCCGATAGTGGTTCGCCATCAACACCGCCGGCAGAGATGACCGAGGCCAGACGCGCCGGTACTACGGCTGCCAGCGAGCGCTGCGACGCTGTGAGCACACCGGCCGGCGTTCCAAATTCAAGCAGGAGTTTGCGCAGTGTCTGCGCGCCAATCCCTTCAACCAGGGACAGGCGCAGCCAAGCCTCGAGGTCGGTGTCGAGCGCCATCGGGAGTGGCGCGATCGCTCCGCGTCCGGATCAGGGATTGGTGACGAAATCGCTGACCGCAACCGGACGGCTGGCTTCCATCACCAGCGCGAACGAAGTGCGGTCAAAGGTGCGGAACACCATCAGCAGGCCGTAACGGTCGTCAGGCAGCTTGGCGATGTCATTACGCGTCACCGCTTCGCCGCGGGACAGCAGCACATCGCGCGGCGGCAGGCTTTGTGCGTAATAAGTGCGTGGCGTGTCGCGGCCGGTGATGCCGCTGCGGCCGAACAGTGGCTCGGTGCGTTGGCTGTAGCGGGCATCGGTCTGGCTGCGTTCGATGGCCAGCACGGTCCCGACCTGCAGCCCGTCACGAGCGCCCTTGGACAACGCAACGATCGACAGCGGTCCGGTTTCCTGCAGGCTGCCATATGCGGAAATGATGCGGCCCTTTACCGGCACTCGCGGCGGATGCGGAAGGTAGGCAAACACCGGGGCCTGTTTGCCGAGCGGCACCAAGCGGTCATCGCGATAGATTTCCTGGGTCGAGCGGACGATGTTGATCTCCGCCACTTCGCCATGGCGGGTGACTCTGGCGTCACCAAGATAGGCTGCCTCATAGCCGAGTATTTCGCGGGTTTCGGGATCAATCAACGGATCCCCGCGGCGGAAAATTTGCCAGATATCGCCCTTGTCCTTGCTGATGCCAGTGGCAAAGGCACGATCGCCGGCACCCAGCGTGACGCGGGACTCGGATGTGGCAACGATACGCGCAGCAGCGTCAAGTTCAGTGGCGCTGACTACCAGGGGCTTGGACAGGAAGGGCTCGATCACCGAAGGTGCGATGCTCGCAACGGCGTTGCGCTCGCTGCGTTCTTCGCGAATTCTCGGTTCGAGGCGGGTGGTATCCAGTTTTACCAGTTGCAGGCTGGCCTCGCCGCTGCTGCGGTCGAGCACGATGGCATCGCCGGGATAGAGCAGGTGCGGGTTCCTGAGCTGCTCCTGATTCATTTTCCACAGCTCCGGCCAGCGCCAGGGTTCTTTCAGATAGCGGCCGGCGATGCCCCACAGCGTGTCTCCACGCTGCACGACATAGCGGTCGGGTGCGCCATCCTTGATGGCAGGGGCTTCCGCCGCGACTGCCGTCAGCGCCGGAGTTACCAACAAAATCAGGGATATAATGACTTTTCGCATGGGAAATCCCGCCTTGATTGCGCACCACGGGCGCAGGCCGCAACAGCCACCGGGCGACGTGAGAGTTTGGTTTAAATTCTGCATCTAGATGATTAAATAGGCAAGTTTTTCATGGCTTTGCTACCGATCCTGCAGTATCCCGATCCGCGATTACACAAGATCGCCGCTCCGGTAGTCCAGGTCGATGACAAAATTCGTAAATTAATCAAGGACATGGCTGAAACCATGTATACCGCTCCGGGGATCGGGTTGGCGGCAACCCAGGTGGATGTACATCTGCGGGTAATCGTCATTGACCTTTCCGAAACCCATGACCAACTGCAAGTCTTCATCAACCCGGAAATCATACGCGCCGAGGGCGAGGAAATCTGTGAAGAAGGTTGTCTTTCTGTACCCGGGGTCTACGAAAAAGTGACCCGTTCAGCCAAGGTCAGGGTGCTGGCGCTGGACGAGCAGGGCCAATCCCGGGAGATCGAGGCCGAAGGCCTGCTCGCGGTGTGCATCCAGCACGAAATGGATCATCTGATCGGCCGCGTTTTTGTCGAAAAACTGTCGCGGCTCAAACAGCAGCGCATCACCGCCAGACTGGCGAAACAGCAGCGTCAGGCGGGCTGAAAGCCCGCGACCCGCCGGCCGCATGAACATCCTGTTTGCAGGCACACCGCCGTTTGCCGCGGTCGCGCTCTCCGCCCTGCTTGATGCCGGTCACCGGGTGCCGCTGGTGTTGACACAACCGGATCGCCCCGCCGGTCGTGGCCTCAAAGCCCAGGCTTCCGCAGTCAAACAACTTGCCCTGGAAAGGGGCCTCGTGCTGGCCCAGCCGGAATCGCTGAAAGACGATGTCACCGTGACGCGGCTTGCCGGACTTGATGCCGACGTGATGGTGGTTGCCGCCTACGGGTTGCTGTTGCCGCAACGCGTGCTCGACTTGCCGCGCCTGGGTTGCCTGAACATCCATGCCTCCCTGCTGCCGCGCTGGCGTGGCGCGGCACCAATCCAGCGCGCAATTCTTGCAGGCGACAGCGAGACCGGCATCACCATCATGCAAATGGACGCCGGACTCGACACCGGGGCTATTCGCATGGTCGCGGCGTTGCCAATTGCCCGCGAGGACACTGCGCAGACCTTGCACGACCGCCTGGCAAGCCTCGGTGCCCGGCTGATCGTCGAAGCGCTTCACGACCTGCCCCCGGCGCTGGCCCAGGATTCCAAGCGGGCTACCTATGCCGCAAAAATTACCAAAGCCGAAGCGCGCATCGAGTGGACGCGATCCGCGGCGGACATTGATCGCGCAGTACGGGCCTACAACCCGGTGCCCGGCGCCTACACGTCATGGCAGGGCCAGCCGCTGAAAATCTGGCGTGCCGAGCCCCTCGAATCCTGCGGAAATGCTGTGCCGGGAACGGTGTTGCAGGCTGGCGCCGACGGCCTCTGTGTGGCAACCGGCGAGGGTAGCCTGCGCCTGCTCGAAGTACAGCGAGCCGGTGGCAGGCGCATGGATGTCCGCACCTTTCTGGCCGGCGCCACGTTCGTTGCCGGTGAACCCCTGGGCGACTGATACACCATGGACGATCTGCAGTGTCTGGCGGCACAAACCGTATCCCGCGTCCTCAACGGACGCAGCCTTGACGCCGAGCTCGCCGCACTGTGGCGCGGCCACGCGACGCTGGCCGCGCAGCAGCGCGGTGCGGTGCAGGACATGGCCTACGGCACACTGCGTCATCTCGGCATGATCGATGCGCTGATTGACCGCCTGCTGGCACGCCCCTTGACCGACGACGCGGTGCGCCCGCTGCTGCGGGTGGCGATCTACCAGCTGGGCCATACCCGTGCCCATGCCTACACCGTGGTTGACCATGCGGTGCGGGCAACGGTGCGAATGGGTGCGCCACGCGCCAAGGGTCTGGTCAATGCAGTGTTGCGCAACTACCTGCGTCGCCGTCCAGAGCTTGAGTCTGCAGCGCAAGTCGCTGCGGTTGCCCGATACTCGTATCCGCAGTGGTGGATCGACCGTGTTGCCGACGAGCAGCCCGGACACTGGCGCAGCATGCTCGAAGCCGGGAATACACGGCCGCCGCTGACACTGCGCGTGAACCGGCGTCAGATCAGCCGGGATGATTATCTGGAGCGCCTGCTCCACGCCGACATCCCGGCGCTGGCAACCGGCCGCGACGGTGTGGTTATTGAAAAACCGCGGCCGGTGTCGCAGTTGCCGGGTTTCGCAGAAGGCCTGGTTTCCGTTCAGGATGCCGGCGCCCAGCTGGCGGCGCAGTTGCTGAACGTGGCCGACGGCATGCGCGTGCTTGATGCCTGTGCCGCGCCCGGTGGCAAGACCGCGCACCTGCTCGAGTGCGCAGAGCTGGATCTGACCGCGGCCGACATCGACGGCGAAAGGCTGCAGCGTGTGACCGACAACCTGGCGCGGCTGAAACTGAAAGCCACCCTGATGCAAGCCGATGCCGGAGATGCCGGGGCATGGAAAAACGTCGCGCCTTTCGACCGCGTTCTCGCCGATGTGCCGTGCACCGCCTCGGGTGTGGTGCGGCGCCATCCCGACATCAAATGGCTGCGTCGTCCCGCCGACATCGCAGCGATGGTCAAACAGCAATCGCGCATCCTCGACGTGCTTTGGCAGTTGCTCGGCAGAGGTGGTAAATTGCTGTACGCGACCTGCTCGGTTTTTACGGCAGAAAACAGCCGGCAGATCGAAGACTTTGTTGCCCGCCATTCCGACGCCCGCCAGCTTTCCATTGATGTCCAACTCGACGGCCTGAACCACAACGCAGGCCAACTGTTTCCAGACGCCCAGCATGACGGTTTCTTCTATGCCCTTCTGGAAAAGGCCTGACTCCGCAGTGCTCCAGCGCATCCTCAGCCGCCTGGTCATCGCGGTGTTGTTGCTGTGCCCGGCCGTCTCCGCGCTTGCGCAGGGGCATGGCATCGACGTGCGCCGCGCCGCGGTAAGCATGGCGGACGACCATTTCGTGCTGGAAGCCGACATTGATGTCGTGCTGTCGGCGCCTTTGGAAGAGGCCCTGCACAAGGGCATCCCGCTGTACTTCGTGCTCGAGTTCGAGATGGTGCGTTCACGCTGGTACTGGTTCAACGACCGTGCCGTCAGCACCCAGCAGGGTTATCGCCTGTCGTACAGCGCGCTGACCCGCCAGTACCGGATAGGCGTCGGCGCTTTTTATCAGAACTACGCCACGCTCAATGAAGCCCTGCAGCTGATGAGCCGGGTGCGCAGGCGCCTGGACCTCGATCCCGGTACGCTGTCCAGAGGCACGCCATATACCGCCGGGCTGCGCCTGCGCCTGGACACGACGCAACTGCCCAAACCCTTCAACCTCAATGCGTTGGGCTCGCGTGAGTGGAGCCTGGGTTCCGACTGGCACCGCTGGACGGTGACGCCTTGACCACGGTCGCCGCCAAACCGCCGCGCACCGGCGCGGTGATGCGCTACCTGCTGGTGAGCTGCATCGTGCTCGGCGTCGCGGCGGTGTTCCTGCTCGCCTCGGTCAGCGCCAACACCGAGCTGTTTTCCGAGTATTACCCGCTGCTGCTGGTGATCAACCTTGTGATTGCCGCGCTGATCGCGGGCATGGTCAGCTACCAGTTGCTGCGCCTGCGCCGGCGTCTGCGTGAAGGCGTCTTTGGTGCCAAGCTGACGTTGCGCCTGGTGACATTGTTCGGGCTGATGGCGGTGCTTCCAGGTGCGCTGATCTACGGTGTATCGGTTCAGTTCGTCTCCCAGAGCATCGAGTCGTGGTTCGAGGTGCGGCTCGACAGCGCGCTGGAAAGCGGCCTCAACCTTGGCCGCAGCACGCTCGACGGCCGGCTGAAGGAGCTGAATGCCAAGGCCGAGGTGATGGCGCTGACCCTGTCCACCAGTCCGGCTTCCGAACATGTGACGCTGCTCGGCCGGCTACGCGAGCAGGCTGCGGTGGAAGAGGCCGTGCTGTTCAGCACCCGTGGCAAGGTGCTGGCGTTTTCCGGCAACGAAAAAAGCGGCCTTGTTCCCGAGGCACCCAGCGCCGCCGCGATGCGCCAGATCCGCATGCAGAAATCGTATGGCGCGATTGAAGCCGTGCCGGAGCGCGGGCTCTATCTGCGCGTGCTGGCACCGGTGGACGTGGTGTCGTTGACCGAAGAGGCGCGTGTGCTGCAGTTGCTGCAGGCGGTGCCGAAGCAGCTCGCCGAAGACGCTGAAGTGGTGCAGACCGGTTATCGCGAATACCAGGAGCTGCAGCTGGCGCGGCGCGGCCTGAAGCGGCTCTACGGCATCACGCTGACACTGGCGCTGCTGCTCGCCGTGCTGTCTTCTCTGGGCCTCGCTGTGCTGCTGTCGAACCGGCTGTCGGCACCGCTCAATGCGCTGGTTGAAGGCACACGCGCGGTGGCGCAGGGCGACTTCAGCCGCCGTGCCGCGGTTGCGAGCAGCGATGAACTGGGCCAGCTCACGCAGTCCTTCAACAGCATGACGCTGCAGCTCGCCGAAGCGCAGTCGCGCGTCGAGCGCAACCAGGCGCAACTCGCCCACGCCAAGGCCTATCTCGAAAGCGTGCTCGCCAACCTGTCCGCGGGCGTGCTGACTTTCGATGCCGCGCTGCGCCTGCGCTCGGCCAATCCCAGCGCGGCGCAGATCCTCGGCACCGACTGCGATGCGCTGGTCGGAACCGCGGTGCAGGAATGGCCGGCACGAGAAGCTTCGTTCTTGACGCTCGCCCAGGCTTTGTCCGATGCCTTCAGCGGTGCCGTTGCCGATGCGGCGTGGCAGCGCCAGGTCGAGCGCGAACTGAAGGATGGCACCCAGGTGCTGCTGCTGCGAGCCTCCCGCTTCGGTGAGGCCGAGGTCGCGGGACTGATCGTGGTGTTCGACGACGTCACCCACCTGCTGCAGGCCCAGCGCGACGCGGCCTGGGCCGAGGTCGCGCGGCGTCTCGCGCACGAGATCAAGAATCCGCTGACGCCGATCCAGCTTTCCGCGGAACGCATGCAGTTGAAGCTCGCACCCAAGCTGCAGACGGGCGATGCCGAAATCCTCGAGCGCTCGACGCAGACCATCGTCAGCCAGGTCGCCGCCCTGAAGCGCATGGTCGATGCCTTCAGCCAGTACGCGCGCAATCCGGAACCGGCGTTGCGCCCGCTCGACCTCAACGCGCTGGTGCGCGAGGTGCTGACACTGTACGAGTCACTCGGTTCCAGCCTCACGCTGAACCTTGCGCCGGTGCTGCCCGCGGTCGAGGGCGACTCGACGCAGGTCCGCCAGGTGATCCACAACCTGCTGCAGAACGCGCAGGACGCGCTGGCCGGAATCGAAGCGCCACGCATCGACATTGTCACCCAGCTTCGGAGCGGCCGTGTCGAACTGTCGGTCACCGACAACGGCAGCGGCTTTCCCGAAAATCTGATGAAACGCGCCTTCGAGCCCTATGTCACCACCAAGCCGCGCGGAACAGGCCTCGGCCTGTCGATCGTGCGCAAGATCATCGAAGAACACCACGGCGAAGTGACCATCTGCAATGTCGCGCCGCGCGGTGCGCGGGTCAGCATCCTGCTACCCGCGGCAAACGCCGGCGAGCGCAGCGCGGCATGAATATCCTTATGAGCTGAACCATGAGACAGATCCTGGTGGTAGACGATGAAATCGGCATCCGCGAACTGCTCTCGGAAATCCTCTCCGACGAGGGTTACGACGTGCAACTGGCGGAAAATGCCGGCGCCGCGCGTGCCTTCCGCAGCCAGGCGCGACCCGACCTGGTGCTGCTCGACATCTGGATGCCAGACACCGACGGCATCACGCTGCTCAAGGAATGGGCGAGCACCGGCCAGTTGACGATGCCGGTGGTGATGATGTCCGGCCACGGCACCATCGACACCGCGGTCGAGGCCACCCGCATCGGTGCCTACGATTTCCTCGAGAAGCCGATCGCGCTGCAGAAGCTGCTGGCCACCGTCGGCAAGGCGATCACCCGTGGCGAGCAGCGGCCGCAGGCCGCGGCACTGGGCATGCTCGGCCGTACGCCGGTGGTACAGGAGCTGAAGCAGCGCCTGGAACGCATCGCCGCCAGCCGCAGCGCGGTGCTGGTGCAGGGCGCGCCGGGCTGCGCCTTCGAAGCCTGTGCGCGCATCCTGCACACACCGAGCATGCCCTGGGCCGCGGTCGAACTCGGTACGCAGGTGGTTGATGCCCCGCTTGACCTGCTGCAGGCCAGCCGCGGCGGTACGCTGCTGGTGCGCGACATCGCCGAATTCAGCAAGCTCGAACAGCGCGGGCTGTACGTGCTGCTGTCGCAGGCGGATCGTTACAACGTACGTGTGGTCTGCTGCAGCACCCAGCCGCTGGCCGAGCGTGTGGCTGCCGGTGCCTTCGACGACCGCGTCTACCAGATGCTCGGCGCCACCACCATCCAGCTGCCGCGGCTGCGCGAGCAGCGCGACGACATCCCGGAACTGGCCGCTGCGCTGCTCTCCGACATGGTCGAGCAGAAGCAGGTGCCGCCGCGCCATTTCAGCACCGCGGCGCTGAACGCCCTGCGCAACTACGAATGGCCGGGCAACCTGTCCGAACTGAAAAGCGTGGTGCAGACACTCGCCAACACCGCCGCTGGCGAGCAGATCTCGATGGAGGAGACCGTGCGCGTGGTGCCGCAGTCGGCGACCCCGGATGCCGCCTCGGTGCTGCAGCTCGATGCCCCGCTACGTGACGCCCGGGATGCCTTCGAGCGCATTTATTTCGAATACCACCTGGCGCGGGAGGGCGGCAACATCAGCCGCGTGGCCGACGTCGTGGGCCTCGAACGCACGCATTTGTATCGCAAGCTCAAACACTTGGGCATCAAGACCTCACGCAAGCACGAGGAATAGCGGTAACAGCCGTTGCTGCTGACCGCGGCACCCTCGCGCCGCCCTCGGGTGAGCCGTTATAATCACGGCTTTTCCCGCAAGCTCTCCTTCAGGATCGCAAGACATGAGTTCCCGACCCGAGTTGGCGAACGCGCTGCGCGCGTTGGCGATGGACGCCGTTCAACAAGCCAACTCCGGTCATCCCGGAATGCCCATGGGCATGGCGGACATTGCCGAAGCCCTGTGGCGCGGCCATCTGCGCCACAACCCGGCGAATCCGCTGTGGGCTGATCGCGACCGCTTTGTGCTGTCCAACGGCCACGGTTCGATGCTGCTGTATGCCTTGCTGCACCTGACCGGCTACGACCTGCCGGTCGACGAGCTGAAACGCTTCCGCCAGCTGCACTCGAAGACTGCCGGCCATCCCGAACACGGCATCACCCCCGGCGTCGAGACCACCACCGGTCCGCTGGGCCAGGGCATCGCCAATGCCGTGGGTCTGGCCATCGCCGAGCGCGTGCTTGCCGACAGTTTCAACCGCGACGGCCATAACATCGTCAACCACCGTACCTATGTGTTCCTCGGTGACGGTTGCCTGATGGAAGGCATCTCGCACGAGGCCTGCGCGCTCGCCGGCACGTTGAAGCTGAACAAGCTGATCGCCTTGTATGACGACAATGGCATTTCCATAGACTCGGAAAAAGGCAATATAAAACAATGGTTTACAGACAACGTTCCGCAGCGCTTCGCAGCTTACGGCTGGAACGTGATCTATGGCGTCGATGGTCATGATGGTGATGCTGTTGATGCCGCCATCCGCCAGGCGCAAAAAGAAACCGCACGTCCGACGCTGATCTGCTGCAAGACCCTCATCGGCAAGGGCGCGCCGAAAAAGCAGAACACCGGTGGTGTGCACGGCGCGCCGCTGGGGGCCGAGGAAATTGCCGCCACCCGTGTAGCCATCGGCTGGCCGCACCCGCCCTTCGAGATTCCGGAATCGCTGCGTGCAGACTGGAGCGCCCGCGACCAGGGTGCCGCGCGGGAGGCCGAGTGGAACCAGCGCTTTGCCGCCTATGCCGCTGCGTATCCCGAGCTGGCAGTCGAATTCAAGCGCCGCATGGCTGGCGATTTGCCGGCAGACTGGGCGGCTAAACGCGACGCTTTCATCGCACAGACCGTGCAGAAGGCCGAGACCATCGCCACGCGCAAGGCTTCGCAGAACGCGATCGAAGGTTATGCCCCGGCACTGCCCGAGCTGATCGGCGGCTCCGCCGACCTCGCCGGTTCCAACCTGACGCTGTGGTCGGGCTCGAAAGGTGTCAGCGCAACGAGCGGCGGCAACTACCTCTATTTCGGTGTGCGCGAATTCGGCATGGCCGCGATCTGCAATGGCATCGCGCTGCATGGCGGCCTGATTCCGTACCACGCCACCTTCCTGGTGTTTTCGGATTACGCGCGCAACGCGCTGCGCATGGCGGCGCTGATGAAACAGCGCGTGGTCTGCGTGTTCACCCACGATTCGATCGGACTGGGTGAAGACGGTCCGACCCACCAGCCGGTGGAACATGCGGCGACGCTGCGCCTGCTGCCCAACATGGACGTGTGGCGGCCCTGCGATACGGTTGAAACTTCAGTGGCCTGGGCTGCGGCAATCGAGCGCAAGGATGGTCCGGCCAGCCTGCTGCTGTCGCGGCAGAACCTCAATTTCCAGAACCGCAGTGCAGAGCAGCTTGCCGCTGTCGCGCGCGGTGGCTACGTGCTGGCCGAGGCCGGCGGCGCGCCGCGGGCCGTGATCATCGCCACCGGTTCCGAAGTCGCGCTGGCGCTGGCCGCGCATCAGGCGCTGGCCGCGGACGGCATTGCCGTGCGCGTGGTGTCGATGCCCTGCACCCAGGCCTTTGACCGCCAGGATGCGCAGTACCGCGAATCGGTGCTGCCGCGTGGTATTCCTCGTGTCGCCGTCGAGGCCGGCGTTACCGACTACTGGCGCAAGTACGTCGGCCTTGAAGGCAAGGTCATCGGCATCGACCGCTACGGTGAATCGGCGCCGGCGGGTGAACTGTTCAAGTTTTTCGGCATCACCGGCGACGCCGTTGCCGCGGCGGTGCGCAGCGTACTCTGATTTTTCAGATCAATTTTTCAATCAACCGGATTTCAGTGGGGGCGTCATGGCAATCAAGGTCGGCATCAACGGATTTGGGCGTATCGGTCGCATGGTGTTTCGTGCAGCGGTGCAGGATTTTCCCGACATCGAAGTGGTCGGCATCAACGACCTGCTCGAACCCGACTACCTCGCCTACATGCTGCGCCACGACTCGGTGCACGGCAAATTCAAGGGTGATATTTCGGTTTCCGGCAACACGCTGGTGGTCAATGGCAAGAACATCCGCCTGACCGCGGTCAAGGATCCGACCGAATTGAAATGGAATGAAATCGGTGCCGACATCGTGATCGAGGCCACCGGTCTCTTCCTTGACAAGGCCACTGCCGGCAAGCACCTCGCCGCGGGCGCGAAAAAAGTCATCATGTCGGCGCCGTCGAAGGACGACACGCCGATGTTCGTCTACGGCGTCAACGACAAGAGTTACGCCGGACAGGACATCATCTCCAACGCCTCCTGCACCACCAACTGCCTGGCACCGGTGGCGAAGGTGTTGAACGACAAGTGGGGCATCAAGCGCGGCCTGATGACCACGGTGCACGCCGCCACGGCAACACAGAAGACCGTCGACGGCCCGTCGAACAAGGACTGGCGCGGCGGCCGCGGCATTCTCGAAAACATCATCCCGTCCTCGACCGGCGCAGCCAAGGCTGTTGGCGTGGTGATCCCGGAACTGAACAAGAAGCTCACCGGCATGGCCTTCCGCGTGCCGACCTCCGACGTGTCGGTGATTGACCTGACCGTTGAACTGAACAAGCCCGCGACCTATGCCGAAATCTGCGCCGAAATGAAGGCGCAGTCGGCCGGAGCCATGAAGGGCGTGCTGGGTTACACCGAAGAAAAAGTGGTGTCGACCGACTTCCGCGACGAGACCTGCACCTCGGTATTTGATGCCGAAGCCGGCATCGCCCTCGACCCGACCTTCGTCAAGGTGGTGTCCTGGTACGACAACGAATGGGGCTATTCCAGCAAGGTGCTGGAGATGGTTCGCGTTGTTGCGAAAAAATAACGTCAAAAACATAGCCACAGAGGTCACAGAGGACACAGAGAACTGCAAGAACAGCAAACCCAAAGAGATGTTGGTTTGGTTTTCTCTGTGCTCTCTGTGTCCTCTGTGGCAAAAGATTTTGACTTAAAGGTTTGATCTTGAAGTTTCTCCGACTCACCGACCTTCCCCTTGCCGGCAAGCGGGTGTTTATCCGCGCCGACCTCAATGTGCCGCAGGACGACGCCGGCAACATCACTGAAGACACCCGCATTCGCGCTACGATTCCGGGCATCAAACATGCCGTCGCCGCCGGTGCCGCGGTGATGGTGACTTCGCACCTCGGCCGGCCGACCGAAGGTTCGCTGCAGCCTGGCGACACCCTGGCACCGATTGCACAGCGCCTGTCCGAAGTACTCGGCCAGCCGGTGCGCCTGGTGCAGGACTGGACCGATGGCGGTTTTGAGGTGAAGCCCGGTGAAGTTGTGCTGCTCGAAAACTGCCGCGTCAACAAGGGCGAGAAAAAGAACGACGAACAGCTCGCCAGAAAAATGGCCGCGCTGTGCGACGTGTATGTGAATGACGCCTTCGGCACCGCCCACCGCGCCGAGGCGACCACCCATGGCATCGCGAAATTCGCACCGGTGGCCTGTGCCGGTCCGCTGATGGCGGCCGAACTTGATGCGCTGGGCAAGGCGCTGGAAAAACCGGCGCGGCCGCTGCTCGCCATCGTCGCCGGTTCCAAGGTCTCGACCAAACTGACCATCCTGAAATCGCTGGCGTCGAAAGTCGACCAGCTGATTGTCGGCGGCGGCATCGCCAACACCTTCATGCTGGCCACCGGCATGCGTATCGGCAAGTCACTGGCCGAGCCCGACCTTGTTGGTGAAGCGCAGGCGATCATCGACATCATGAAGTCACGCGGAGCCCAGGTGCCGCTGCCGGTGGACGTGGTGGTGGCCGATGAACTGTCGGCACTGGCGCGCGCCAACCGCATCGACGCGGCAGACGTGAAACCGGGCGACCTGATCCTCGACGTCGGCGCGAAGACCGCGAAGACCTTTGCCAGCCTGATTGCCAAGGCCGGAACCATCGTCTGGAACGGGCCGGTCGGCGTTTTTGAATACGACCAGTTTGCCGGCGGCACCAGGGCGATTGCCGAAGCCATTGCCGCATCGAAGGCGTTTTCGATTGCCGGCGGTGGTGACACCTTGGCCGCTGTCGCCAAGTACAAGATTGCCGACAAGGTTTCCTATATCTCCACCGGTGGCGGCGCCTTCCTCGAATTCCTCGAGGGCAAGACGCTGCCGGCGGTTGAAGTTCTCGAACAGCGCGCGGCATGACCGGAGCGCGGCCAGCCTCAATCTAAAAGGATGGACAGCGCATGATCCGCAGAACCAAAGTTGTTGCCACGCTGGGCCCCGCATCCAGCGATGCCAAAACCCTGACCCGCATGATCGAAGCCGGGCTCGATGTCGTGCGCATCAATTTCTCTCACGGCTCGCCGGACGAACACCGCGCCAGGGTGAACCTGGTGCGCCAGCTGGCGAGCAAGGCCGGCCGCGCGGTCGGCGTGCTGGTTGACCTGCAGGGCCCGAAGATCCGCATCGGCCGGTTCAAGGACAACAAGATCCAGCTTGAGCCCGGCGCGAAGTTCGTGCTCGATGCCGAATGCAAGCTTGGCGACCAGAACATCGTCGGTCTCGACTACAAGAATCTGCCCAACGATGTGCGGCCCGGCGACACGCTGTTGCTGGATGACGGCCGCATCGTGCTGGGTGTCAGCACTGTGCGCGGCGGAAAGATCACCACGGTGGTGGAACAGGGCGGCCCGCTGTCAAACAACAAGGGCATCAACCGCAAGGGTGGCGGCCTGACCGCGCCGGCGCTGACCGAGAAAGACAAGCAGGACATCAAGCTCGCGGCCGAACTGAAGGCTGATTTTCTGGCGGTGTCCTTCCCGCGCTCCGGCGAGGACGTGCGCTGGGCGCGCGACCTGTTCGTCAAGGCCGGCGGCCATGGCCTGATCGTGTCCAAGATCGAACGTGCCGAGGCAATTCCGGCGCTGGAGGAAATCCTCGACGCTTCCGACGCGATCATGGTCGCCCGCGGCGACCTCGGCGTCGAGGTCGGTGATGCGCCGATACCCGCCCTGCAGAAGCGCATGATCCGCATGGCCCGCGAAAAACAGAAACTGACCATCACCGCGACGCAGATGATGGAGTCGATGATCTCGAGCCCGATCCCGACCCGTGCCGAAGTGTCAGACGTCGCCAACGCGGTGCTCGACGGCACCGACGCGGTGATGACCTCGGCGGAAACCGCCGCCGGCAAATACCCGACCGAGACCATTGCCGCCATGGTGCGGGTCTGTGTCGAAGTGGAAAAGGAAGACCTGCCGCAGCAGGAGCGTCGCGGCTATGCCGGCCAGACCGATGTCGAGAACGCAATCGCCAAAGCCACCGCCTTCACCACGGCTTCCGGCCTGCCGATCAAGGCCATTGCCGCGCTGACGCAGAGCGGCCGCACCGCGCTGCTGATGTCGCGGATGGCAATCGCGGTGCCGATCTATGCCATGAGTTCGGTGGTCGAAACACGCCGCCGCGTGACCCTGTTCCGCGGCGTGCATCCGGTGCGTTTCAAGGGCGCGCGCAATCCGGAAAAAGCCCTGCTGATGGCCGAGGACGAACTGATCAAGCGCGGTGTGGTGCAGAACGGCGACCTGATCGTGCTCACCATCGGCGAGCCCTTCGGTCGCGCCGGCGGCACCAACACCATGAAAATCGTCAAGGTCGGCGAGCACCGGAAGAGCTGATCGACGCGTGTAAAATATCAGCCCATTCAAATTCAAAAACCTGGCCACAGAGGGCACAGAAAAAAACAAAAAACGGCGAAACAGAGAACAGGATTCAAGGTGTTCTCTGTGGCCTCTGTGGCTGATGTTGATTTAACCGCCCTTCAATCGTGATGCAGGGCTCCAATAATCTGCAGGAGTATTTCATGTCCACCAACAATCTCGCCGCCATCGCCCAGGCGATGGTCTCCCCCGGCAGGGGCATCCTTGCCGCCGACGAAAGCACCGGCACCATCGGCAAACGCTTCGACAGCATCAATGTCGAGAACACCGAAGAACATCGCCGCGCCTACCGCGACATGCTGTTTTTGACCCCGGGCATGGGTGAGCACATCAGCGGCGTGATCCTTTACGACGAAACCCTGCGTCAGAAATCGGCCGACGGCACTTCCTTCGTCAAACTGCTGGAAAAAAATGGCGTGCTGCCCGGCATCAAGGTCGATGCCGGCGCCAAGCCGCTGGCCTTCTGCCCCGGCGAAACCGTCACCGAAGGTTTGGACAACCTGCCCAAGCGCTGTGCCGAATACGTCAAGCTCGGTGCCAAGTTCGCCAAGTGGCGTGCCGTGATCGACATCGGCAACGGCCTGCCCAGCTCGACCAGCATCACTGCCAATGCCCACGCGCTGGCGCGTTATGCCGCGATCTGCCAGGAAGCCGGCCTGGTGCCCATTGTCGAACCCGAAGTGCTGATGGACGGCGACCACGACATCGACCGCTGCGAAGAAGTCACTGAATGGACACTCAATGCGGTCTACGAAGCGCTGTACATGAACCGCGTCGTGCTCGAGCATTCGGTGCTGAAGCCGTCGATGGTGATCTCCGGCAAGAAATGCGCGAAACAGGCGCCGGTCGATGAAGTCGCCGCGCGCACCGTGCGCACACTGAAGCGCACCGTGCCCGGTGCCGTCGCCGGCATCGTCTTCCTGTCCGGCGGCCAGAGCGACGAAGTGGCCACCGCCCACCTCAATTCGATGAACGTGCAGTTCAAGGGCAACCTGCCCTGGCCGCTGTCCTTCTCTTACGGCCGCGCGCTACAGCAGCCTTCGCTGAAAGCCTGGAAAGGCCAGCCGGCGAACGTGCCGGCGGCGCAGGCGGCGCTGGCGCATCGCGCCCGGATGAACGGTCTGGCGGCGTTGGGCCAATATTCGCCAGCCCTCGAGAAGAAATAATTTACCAATAAAATCAATAACTTATATAATATAAGTTAGCGCTCGCTTCATGACCCGGCTGCCGGTTTCGATCATCACCGGGTTTCTGGGCAGCGGCAAAACCACGCTGCTCAACCGGCTGTTGCAGGACCCTGCAATGGCCGGCGCTGCGGTGATCATTAACGAGTTCGGCGAGATCGGACTCGACCACCTGTTGATCGCCACCCCCAGCGAAAACACCGTGCTGCTGTCCAGCGGCTGCATCTGCTGCACGGTGCGTGGCGACCTGGTCGATACCCTGCGCGGGCTCGATCGCAGCCGCGGCAGGGACCTGCCGCCCTTCGACCGTGTGCTGATCGAAACCACCGGCCTCGCCGATCCGGTGCCGATCGTGCAAAGCGTAGTCATTGATGAGCAGCTCGCGCCTAAGTACGCGCTGGACAGCGTGATCACCCTGGTCGATGCGGTCAACGGCAGCGCCCAGCTCGACACCCAGCCTGAATCACGCAAGCAGGCCGCGGTCGCCGACCGCCTGCTGATCACCAAGACCGACCTCGCCGATGCCGCCACCGTGGCCGCGCTCGATGCGCGGCTGGCGGCGATCAATCCCGCCGCCGAACGCGGCGTGGCCACCCGTGGCGCGATAGCCGCGGCGGACCTGTTCGGCGCCACCCTTGATGCCGACGCCCGCGCCGAACGTGTCGCGCAATGGCTGCGCGAAAGTGAATACCGCCGCGTTGAACTGCAGGCCAAATCCGCTAACGGCAGTGCCCACGACGACGGCATCCAGGCCTGGAGCCTGACCCTCGATGAACCCGTCACCACGGCCGGCCTTTCCGCCTGGCTCACCGGACTGGCTTCGCTGTGCGGCGCCGAACTGTTGCGCATGAAAGGCCTGCTCAATGTTGAAGGCCGGCCGGTGGCCGTACACGCGGTGCAGACGCTGATCCATGAACCGGTGACCCTGGAACACTGGCCCGACGATGAGCGCCGCTCGCGGCTGGTGTTCATCACCCGCGGCATGGAGCGCGCCGCGATTGAATCCACGTTGGGCCTGCTCGGCTGGCAATCCACGGCCTTGCGCGGTGGCGTGCCCAAACCCGATCCGCAGGCTTACGCGCGGTTTCTGGCGACGATGACGCGGTCGCGCTGATTAAGGCGTTGCGTCACTGCATCGGCTCAACGCGGACTTTGCCTTGACAACAGCAGGGTGATTATTTAGCGTGCTGGACACCTCATTGCAAACGCTTACATTCCATAAAAACGCTGCAATTACGGAATAGACCGGGCCAGATCCAATCCCGGTCCGCAGCAACAACAGGAGGAGTACCCGGATGTTCGAATTCAAACCCCCCGAGGCCAAGGGTTCGGTCAAGGTCCTCAAGGGCGGCCTGCTGATCGACGGCAATGGCGGCAAGCCGGTCAAGGATCCGGTGATCGTGCTCGAAGGCCGGCGCATCAAGGAAGTTGGCGTCAAGGGCAAGGTCAGGATTCCGGCGAAAGCGGAAATCATCGACTGCGGCACGGCGACGCTGATGCCGGGGCTGATGGACGTGCACCTGCACACGATGATGTTCAACTGCCTGACCTTCCACAACTATCGTGTCGCACAGTGGGAGATCACGCCGGAACTGCAGCAGATGTATGGCCTGTTCCATGCGCAGCTGTGCTTCGACATGGGTTTCACCACGCTGCGTGACCTCGGCCTCAACTCCGGCCGCGGGCTGCTCACCGCGCATCTGTGCGCGATCCGCGACTCGATCGATGCCGGTGTGCTTGAAGGCCCGCGCATGCTGATCGGCGGCTTTACCACCATCACCGGCTCGCACCTCGACCTGATCCAGCCGCGCGCGGCGCAACGTTATGGTTTTCAGACGGCGGACGGCCCCTGGGAATTGCGCAAGCTGGCGCGCACCAATCTGCTGGCGGGTTGCGACATCGTCAAGACCTGCGCCACCGGTGGCGGCGGCACCGACAAGGAAGAGCCGGACATCCGCAACATGACGCAGGAGGAAATCAACGCCATCGTTGACGAAGCCCACGCCTTCCACAAGACTGCAGCGGTGCACTGCTTCACGCCCAACGGCCAGCGCATGGCGCTGGAAGCCGGCGCCGACACCATCGAACACATGGTGTTCCACGATGACGAGACGGTGGACATGATCGCCGAATCCGGCACCTGGATGACGCCGACGCTGCTCCATCGCACCGACCACGCCATCGGCACCCGCAAGGATCAGGGCACCTCGCAGTTCGTGCTCAACAAGATGAAGGCGTTGCAGCCGTACTGCTTCGAGACCTTCCAGAAAATGCACAAGGCCGGCGTCAACATCGCACTGGGCACCGACATGGGTTTTGATCCCGAGATGGGCACCAATGCCCGCGAGATGGAAATCTACGTCACCCTCGGCATGACGCCGATGGAAGCGATCATCAGCGCGACCAAAAACGCCGCGCGCGCGATCAAGCTCGACAAGCAGCTGGGCACGGTTGAAGCCGGAAAACTCGCCGACATCATCGCGGTGAAAGGTGATCCGCTGAAAAACATCCGCGTATTCCAGGACAAGAAAAACATCCAGATCGTGATGAAGGAAGGCCGCGTCTACGCCGACCGCCGTCCCGGCCACAACAAGAATGTGGTCAGCGTCACACCCAAGGACTGGAAAAAAATCGATTTTCTGTAATTCAAAAAGCAGCACATACCGGATAACCGGAGGAGGTTGAGCATGGCAGCAGCAAAGAAGGCAGTAAAAAAAGCCGCAACAACAAAAACCAAGACCGAAGGCGCCATTCGCGCCGGCAACGGCAAATATCACTTCCGCATGGACAAGCTGAAGAAGGTGCCCGCGGGTACCGGTTATTCAACGTCGCATGGCGGTGTGGTCGAAGGCTCGCGCATCCTCGTCGGTTACATCCACAAGCCGCGCGGCACCGGCTCGCGCATGCACCGCCACAACAACGAGCAGCTTAACTACGTGCTGCGCGGTACGCTGGTGGGGTCGGTCAATGGCAAGAAAGTGGTTGCGCCGGCCGGCACGCTGATCTACATCCCGGCCAACGCCCCGCACAACCTGATTGCATCGCCCAAGGACAAGGACGTGATCTTTCTCGCGATCAAGGATCTGTCGCAGGGCATCATCGGCATGGCGGTGGATGGCACCATGAGCGGGCCGCATTTTGAAAAGGGCTTCGGTCCGGCGGCGAAAGCGGCGAAGAAAAAAGCGCCACGCCGCAGCGCCGCCCGCAGATAAAAACATCAATAAAAACAACGGCTTATATCCTATGCGCCTGAGCGCCGAAGAAAAAGCCATGCTGCGTGGCGATCGCGGCCCCGCGGTGCAGGAAGCGCTGCAACTGCAGCTTGAAGTCGGCAGGTTCTTCGGTGCCAAACGTTTTGTGCAGGTGTCGAACGTGCACATGATGGGCGACATCGAAGTCATGGGCGATGCGGGCAAGTCCTTTCTCGAGCGCGCCGCGCAGTCCGGCGCCAAATGCGCGAAGCCGACCACCACCAACGCGCGCTGCGTCGATTTCGCCCATGTCGAACGCCTGAAGCAGGACCGCAACGAAGTGCGCAAGGAAAAAGAGCTCATCGCCTGCCTGCGCCGCATGGATGTGATCACCGCCGACACCTGCATCAATTACCAGACCATCTACCAGCCGCATCTCGGCGAGCACGTCGCCTGGGGCGACACCGGCACCGTGATCTATGCCAACTCGGTGTTCGGCGCGCGCTCCAATTTCGAAGCCGGGCCTGCGGCACTGGCAGCGGGGCTGACCGGACGTGTCGCCGAATACGGTTTTCATCTGGATGAACACCGCCGCGGCACCTTCCAGGTGAATCTGAAAGCCGACCTCGATGATCTCGCCGACTGGGGCGCCATCGGCAAGATTGTTGGTTCCGGACACCAGGACTACTACGCGGTGCCGGTATTCAACGGCATCAAGCGCCGGCCCACTGCCGATGAACTGAAACAGCTCGGCGCGGCGTTGGCGAGCTACGGTTCGATGGGCATGTTCCACATGGTTGGTGTCACGCCGGAAGCGCCGACGCTGAAGGCGGCCTTCGGCGGGCGCAAGCCGAAGGAAGTGATGACTGTCAGCAACCGCGACATCGAGAAGGTCTACGCCGGTTATGACAAGCAAAACAATCCGCTGAACCTGGTGGTGTTCTCCGGGCCGCAGCAATCGCTGCTGGAGATGAAACAGCTTGCGGCCCTGCTCAATGGACGCAAGGTGGCCAGGGGCAGTCAGCTGTTCATCACCACCAGCAATGGTGTCAAAAGCGCGGCAAAAGAACTCGGTTACCTGAAGGCCATCGAAGACGCCGGTGCCATCGTGCTCGAGGGCGTGTGTTTCTACATCCTGCAGAACCTGCCGCAGATGCGCGTTCGTGAAGGCTGGAGCAACCTGGTCACCAATTCGGCCAAGCTCGCCAACATCATCGGCGCGCACAAGTTCAATACCATCCTGCGTCGCACCGCCGAGTGCATCGACATCGCCTGCACGGGTAAGGACGCAAGGTAAATGAGGGTGAAAGCCGCGAAGCCGATCCGCCTCAAGCGCGCTTTCGGCGCGATGGTCGAAGGTGAGGCACTGGTCTCTACCGAGGGCTTCTCGCCGCGCTACGACCTCGACCGCTGGAGCGGCCTGATCTCGCGGCCCGGCCACGCCCTTGAGGGCCACAACATCAAGGACAAGATCCTGATCACGCCCAGCGCCAAGGGCGGCATCGCCGCCGGCTGGGCGTTTTACGACATCCGCGCCAAGGGCATCGCGCCCAAGGCTTTTGTCTTTGGCGTCACCAATCCGGTGATGGTGCAGGGCGCGGTGTTCGCCGGCATCACCATCACCGAAGGCTGGTCGGCGAGCCCCTATGACAGCATCCGCACCGGTGACATCGTGCGTGTTGATCCCGCCAAAAAAACGCTGACCCTGATTTCACGGCACAAGGCGCGCGGCAAGGCATAACCAAGGGTAGTAAGCTGCGTGCAGCAATTCTGATCGTTCATCCGGAGGAGGTCCGATGAAGCTGATGTATCCATTGCTGGCTGCGGCTGTTGCTGCAGCAAGTCCGCTGGCGTTCGCCGCATCGGCGTTCCCGGTCAAACCAATACGCATCATCGTCGCCTATACCCCGGCTGGCACCACCGACATCCTTGCCCGGGCCGTCGGCCAGAAAATGGGCGAGGCCTGGGGCCAGCCGGTTATCGTCGACAACCGGCCCGGCGCTGCAGGCAACATCGGCACCGAACTCGCGGCGAAAGCGAACCCCGACGGGCACACCCTGGTCATGGGCACCGCCGGCAGCCATGGCATCAATGTCAGTCTTTACCGCAAGCTTGGCTGGCATCCGGTGAAGGATTTCGCGCCGGTGAGCCTGGTGGCGATGGTGCCGAACATCATGGTGGTGAACAACGGCCTGCCGGTCAGGAACGTCAAGGAGTTCATCGCCCATGTCAGGGCCAATCCGGGCAAGCTGTCCTACGGTTCACCCGGCAGCGGCAGTACCGCGCATCTGTCGATGGAGCTGTTCAAGAGCATGACCGGGACCAGCATGGTGCACATCCCGTACAAGGGCAGCGCCGGTGTACTCACCGATGTGATGGCCGGCCAGATCGCGGTCACCATCGACAACATGCCGCCGTACATCCCCCAGGTGAAAGCCGGCAAGATCCGCGCGCTGGCCGTCAGCACTGGCAAGCGCTCTTCAGCGATGGCCGACCTGCCGACCATCGCCGAAGCCGGCGTGCCCGGTTATGAAGCCGGCGCCTGGTTCGGCCTGCTCGCGCCCGCCGGCACGCCCAAACAGGTGGTGGACAAGCTGTCCGCCGAAACCGCGCGCATCCTGAAACTGCCCGATGTCAGCCGCCGCATCTCCGAACTCGGCGCCGAGCCCGTTGGCAGCACACCGGAGCAGTTTGCTGAATTGATCAAAACCGAAATCGCCAAATGGGCGAAAGTGATCAAGGACGCCAACGTCGAGCTGCAGTAATCCGCCATGATCCGCGACCCCGAATCCTTCACCATCCTGCTCGATACGCTGCAGCGCTTTGTCCGCGACAAGCTGATTCCGCGCGAGGCTGAAGTCACCGAGACCGACGAAATTCCCGCCGACATCCTTGCCGCGATGCGCGAGCTGGGCCTGTTTGGCCTGACCATTCCCGAGGAATACGGCGGCCTCGGTCTCACCACCGAGGAGGAAGTGCTGACCTCGATGGCCGTGTGTTACGCCTCGCCGGTGTTCCGCTCGCGCTTCGGCACCAATACCGGCATCGGCTCACAGGGCATCGTCATCGACGGCACGCCGGAACAGAAAAAGAAATACCTGCCGCGGCTGGCTGCCGGCGAGATCACCGGTTCCTTCGCGCTGACCGAGCCCGAAGCCGGTTCGGATGCAGGCTCGCTGCGCACCACCGCCAAACGCGACGGCGATTCTTACGTGATCAACGGCAGCAAGCGCTATATCACCAATGCTCCTGAAGCCGACGTGTTCACGCTGATGGCGCGCACCGACCTGAATTCGAAAGACGCCAAGGGGGTTTCCGCCTTCATCGTCGAACGCCACACACCGGGTCTGACTGTCGGCCCTTATGACAAAAAAATGGGCCAGCGCGGTTCACATACCGCCGACGTGATTTTCGACAACGTGCGTGTGCCGGCGGCCAGCATCATCGGCGGTCAGGAAGGCATGGGCTTCAAGACCGCGATGAAAGTGCTCGACAAGGCGCGGCTCAACATCGCGGCCGTCTGCACCGGCGCCGCGGAACGCCTGCTGGATGAGGCCTTGAACTACGCCAAAGAACGCCAGCAGTTCGGCAAACCCATCGCCGAGTTCCAGCTGGTGCAGGCGATGCTCGCCGACTCCAAGGCCGAGGTCTACGCCGCGCGCAGCATGGTGCTCGAAGCCGCGCGCAAGAAAGACAGCGGTGCCAGCATCACCATGGAAGCCTCCTGCGCCAAGCTGTTCTGCGCCGAGATGGTCGGCCGTGTCGCTGACCGCGCGGTGCAGATCCACGGCGGCGCGGGTTACATGCAGGCTTCAGCGGTGGAGCGGCTGTATCGTGATGTGCGGCTGTTCAGACTCTACGAAGGCACCAGCCAGATTCAGCAGCTGGTGATTGCGCGGCATTTGCTGAAAAGCTGACGCGCTCTCAATTGGCGAGGTTTAGTCGCCGATCAGTACTTTTGATGTCCACGAAGCGGCACCTGCACAGACGTCGCTGAGGGCCTGCCCTAAAATGAAGCGCATGCAGGTGTGACGCCTGCAGATTACGCCCACATCTGTCGAGGAATTGCCGTGGCATTCGAAAAACTGATCGAAGATTTCAAGCTAAGAACCGATGAAGCCCTGGGCATGGGCGGGCCGGAGAAGCTGGCCAAGCGCAAAGCCGAAGGCCATCTCAATGCGCGCGAGCGCATCGATTACCTGATCGATGACGGTTCGTTCATCGAATCCGGCCGCTTCGCGCGCAGCAACCGGCCCGAGGTCAAGCACAAGACGCCGGCCGACGGCAAGGTGGCCGGCTTCGCCAAAATCGACGGCCGCGACATCGCGCTGGTGTCGAATGACTTCACCGTGCTCGGTGCTTCGAGCGCGGTGATCAACATGAAAAAGATCAAGCATGTGAAGCAGACCGCGAGCAAGCGTGGCATGCCGCTGGTGATGCTGGGTGAATCCTCGGGCGCGCGTATGCCCGACCGCATGGGTTCGGCTGGCCGCGCGATCATCGCGCAGGATCCGACCGAGTATCAGCGCCTGCGCGAATCGCCCTGGTGTTCGGCATTGCTCGGGCAATGCTACGGTTCCTCGACCTGGTATTCGGCGATGTCGGATTTCGTGGTGATGCGCAAGGGCGCGATCATGGCCATCGCCAGCCCCAATGTGACCTCGATCGCGATCAACAAGCCGATCGAGGCCGAAGACCTCGGCGGCTGGAAGCTGCTGACGGGTGTATCGGGTCTCGCCGACATGGCGGTGGACACCGACGAGCAGGCGATGGACGCGATCAAGAAGTTTTTGTCCTACCTGCCCAGCCACAACATGCAGCCGCCACCTGAATATCCGGTGGCTGAAGGCTCGGATGACTCCTGCAAGAACATTTTCGACATCCTGCCGGAGTCACGCAACAAGGTGTACGACGTGCGCAAGATCATCGCCGCCGTTGCCGACAAGGATTCGCTGTTCGAGCTGAAGGAACGCTTCGGCAAATCGATCTCCACCGTGCTCGCGCGTGTTGACGGCAAGACCACCGGCTTCATTGCCAACAATCCGCTGTTCAAGGGTGGCGCGCTGGATGCCGATGCGGTGCAGAAGGTCATCAGCTTCATGGTGCTCTGTGACTCCTTCAATGTGCCGCTGGTATTCCTGGTCGATGTGCCGGGCTTCCTGATTGGTGTCGAAGGCGAAATCCGCGGCATGCCGGGCAAGGTCATCAACTGGATGAACGCGATGTCGCAGGTCACCGTGCCCAAGATCACCGTCATCATGCGCAAGGACTATGGTCAGGCCTATATCAACATGGCCGGCGGCAAGGGTGCCGACGAAGTTGCAGTGTGGCCGACGGCCGATCTCGGCTTCATGGATCCGGCGGTGTCGGTCAACGTGCTCTATGGCGTGCGCCAGCAGGACGATCCGGAGAAGTTCGCCAAACTCAAGGCTGAAGTCGAACGCGACACCTCGGCCTGGGGCCTGGCGGAGTTGTACGAGGCCCAGCATGTGCTCGACCCGCGCGACACCCGCGACTGGCTCAAACGCACGCTGGAAATCCATCGCAAGGGCATGAAAAATGGTGTCGGCGAACATTTGCTGCGCAACTGGCCGACGAGTTACTGAGAAGTAAAGCCGTCATTCCGGCGCAATAAAGCCGGAGTCAGGCAGGAGGAGGAAAACATGCGATATCAAATCCTGTGTGCTGCGGCATTGGCTGCTATGGCAGCAGTGCCGGCATTGGCGCAGAACTATCCGGCACGCCCGGTGCGTTTCATCGTACCCTTCGCGCCCGGCGGCAACACCGACGTGCAGGGCCGGCTGATCGCGATGAAGCTGTCGGAAAAGTGGGGCCAGCAGGTGGTTGTCGACAACCGCGCCGGAGCGGGTGGCACGCTGGGCGTGGAAATGCTGGCCAAGGCGCCTGCCGACGGCTACACCATGGCGCTGGCGTCCTTCGGCAACATTCTTGTCGGTCCCAGCCTGTTTCCGAAACTGGCCTATGACCCGCTGAAAGACCTCGCGCCACTGGTCCTGGTGTCGCAGCCGCCGGGGCTGCTGGTGGTCCATCCCGCGCTGCCGGTGAAAACCGTCGCCGACTTCATCAGCTTCGGCAAGGCCAATCCGGGCAAGCTCAACTACGGTTCCGCCGGCAACGGCACCTGGAACCATCTCTTCGCCGAACACTTCAAGGCGCTCACCGGCGTGCAGATGACGCACATCCCGTACAAGGGTGCCAATCTCGCGGTGACCGATGTCATGAGCGGGCAGATCCAGGTGTCGTTTGCGCCGTTTCCGGCGGCAGTGCCGCAAATCAAGGCCGGACGTGTACGCGTACTCGGCGTGACTTCCGCGCAGCGCTCGCCGGTGCTGCCCGATGTGCCGACCATCGCCGAGTCCGGCCTGCCCGGTTATTCCGCGGCGACCTGGTTCGCGATGCTGGCGCCAGCCCAGACGCCGCAGCCGCTGATCCGGAAAATCAACGCCGATGCCAATGCCGTGCTCAAGCTGCCTGAAGTGAAGGCTGCCTTTGCGGCCGATGGCACCGAACCGGCCGGCGGCACGCCGGAGCAGTTGCGCGAATCCATGCGCAGCGGCATCGCGCAGTGGGGCAAGCTGGTGCGCGAGCTGGGTATCAAACTCTGACCGGGTATAAACAGCATGGCCTTTGAAGAACTGATCAAGACACTCGACGAACGCAAGCGCCGCGCGCTGGCCATGGGCGGGCCGGAAAAACTTGCCGAACGCAAGGCGCAGGGCCTGCTCAACGCGCGCGAGCGCTTGGACCGCCTGTTCGATGCCGGCAGCTTTCTGGAGTCCGGACTGCACAGCGTATCGAGCCGCCCCGAGGACAAACAATCAACGCCGGCCGACGGCAAGGTCGCCGGCTACGGCCGCGTCAATGGCCGCGAGGTCGCCGCGGTTTCCAACGACTTCACCGTCAAGGGTGCTTCCAGCGCGCAGATCAACATCAAGAAGCTGAAGCAGATGAAGGCCGTCGCCAAAAAGCGCGGCATCCCGCTGGTCTTCCTCGGTGAATCCACCGGCGCACGTATGCCCGACGTGATGGGTGCGGGCTCAATCGGCTCCAAGGACGATCCTCAGGAATACCTGCGCATGCGCGAAGTGCCCTGGGCTGCAGGTGTGCTCGGCCACTGCTACGGTTCCTCGGCCTGGTACGGCTCGATGTCGGATTTTTGCGTGATGCGCAAGGGCGCGATCATGGCGGTGTCCAGCCCGCGGCTGATCTCGATGGCCACCGGCAAGCAGTGTGACGGCGAGGAGCTCGGCGGCTGGCGTGTGCACTCCGAGATCAGCGGCCTGGTTGACCAGGTGGTCGATACCGACGAGCAGGCCATCGACGCGATCAAGCAGTTCCTGTCCTATCTGCCGGCGCATAACATGGAGGCGCCGCCCGAGTACGACGTGCCTACCGGTTCCGATGAGGCGATCAGGGACGTGATGTCGCTGATCCCGGAATCGAACAACCAGGTCTACGACATGCGCAAGGTGATCCGCTGCATCGTCGACCGCGATTCGATGTTCGAGATGAAGTCACGCTTCGGCCGCACGCTGGTCACGGCACTGGCGCGGCTGGATGGCAAGTCGGTGGGCATCATCGCCAACAATCCGCTGTACAAGGGTGGCGCGATCGACGCCGATGCCTGCCGCAAGGTCCAGGCATTTTTTGTGTTGTGTGATTCCTTCAACATCCCGATCGTGATGCTGGTGGATCAGCCCGGTTTCCTGATCGGCATGGAAGGCGAGCAGCAGGGCGTCACCGGCAAGGTGATGAACTGGCTCAATGCGATGACACTGGTCACGGTGCCGAAGATTTCGGTGATCCTGCGCAAGAGCTATGGGCTGGCAGTGTCCAATATGGGCGCCGGCGGCAACACCGACGAACTGGCGTGCTGGCTTACTGCTGAAATCAGTTTCATGAAACCGGACTTTGGCGCCAAGGTGGTGTTTGGCGTGGATCCCGAAAAAGAGCCGGAAAAATTCAGGGAAGCCGTCGCAAAGATGTCCAAGGGCACCTCGCCCTACGACATGGCGGCGATCTACACCGCGCAGGATGTCATTGATCCACGCGACACCCGCGGCTGGCTGATCCGCATGCTCGATGTTCATCGCATGCGCATGAACAACGGCGTGGGGCAGCATCTGATGCGTACCTGGCCGACGAGCTTCTAAGTGTAAGTATCAAAATGAAAGTCTCCCTCGCCCCGCTTGCGGGGAGAGGGTTGGGGTGAGGGGCTTGGCGCAGTCTTTTGTTGCGCCTTTTTAATCTCTCGTCGCCATTCCGTACTCCTCCAAGTGGACCTCCTTCGGAGGCGCGCCGGAATGACGCCATGGTATTAAATGACGGCACGGCATTTTCAGCCAATAATGTCGGTCCCCACCGAAAGCTCAGCCATGAAATCCAAAGACAGCAATCTCACAATTCGTTCCGTTGAAGCCATTCCCGTGGTGGTGCCGCTGCTGCACCCGATCAAATGGGCGCGCGGCGAGATCAAGGACATCGACAATGTCATCATCATTGTCACCCTGTCCGACGGCACCCAGGGCATTGCCGATGCGCCGCCGCGGCCGACCATCTATGGTGAGACCCAGCAATCCATCGTTACCATCGTCCGTGACCATTTCGCGCCGAAGGTGAAAGGGCTCAACGCTTTTGATCTGACCGGACTGTGGGCGGTGTTCGACCAATACGCCGGCAACCCCGCAGCCAAGTCGGCGATCGACATGGCCCTTTACGATGCCCAGGCCAAACACCTCGGCATCACCTGCGCCGAACTGCTCGGCGGCACACCCAAGGCGCTGCCGGTGAATCGCCGGCTGATGCTGGGCTCGAACAAGGACATGCTGTCGGAGGCCGAACGCATGATCAAGCGTTACGGCTTCAAGGCCTGGAAGGTCAAATGCGGCATCGACAAAAAGCGCGACATCGCGCTGCTGCGCGCGCTGCGCAAGCTGGTCGGTGACGATCACGAGATCACCATTGACTGCAACCAGGGTTATTCCGCGCAGGACCTGCTCGAGACCGCACCGTATTTCGAGGAAGTGAATGTCGCGCTGATCGAAGAGCCGATTCCGGCACGCGACGGCCCGGGCAAGCGCTTCTGCGCCGAACGCACCACGGTGCCGATTTCCGGTGACGATTCCTGCATGACACCGGACGACGTGCTGCACGAACTGAAACTTGGCGGCATCCGCGCGCTGGTGATCAAGTGCGCACGCACCGGCTATACGCGTTCGCGGCAGGTTCTGGCACTGGCGCAGTCGTACTACACGCCGGCGCACAATGGCACCCAGGCCGACATGCAGATTGGTTGTGTCGGCGCCGCGCATTTCGCCAGCACCTATCGTACGCCGCATGCGCACGAGTTCTCCAGCTTCATCGATGCCAGGGACCATGTGGCCAACGAGGATCCGGTGATCAAGGGCGGATTGTTGCAACTGCCCGCAGGGCCGGGCATCGGCATGACCCTCGATGCGCGCAAGATGAAGCGTTATCGTATTGATTTATAAGGAAATTTTTGCATGTTCCTGAGGCGCTGCGTCAGACTGGCTGCGATCATGCTGGGTCTGGCCAGCACGCCGGCGGCGGCGCAGGGCATTGACGGCGCGCGTGACTGCATCAAGGATCCGCGCGGCAACGAGCTGCAGTTCTTCATTGAGAACGATTCCTTCGGCTCCAGTGACCAGTACTACACCAATGGCCTCAAATTTGGCGTCGGCGTACGCGGTGAATGTTTGTACGGTTTTTTCAAAAGGCCTTCCGACGAACTGCTGAAGAAAATCCGTGAGCTGGGCGGTTCCGACATCGGCAAGGCCAGCAACTTCGGGCTGTTCATCGGCCAGAACATGTATACGCCGCGCGATATCACCGTCGCCGCGCCGCAACCCTTCGACCGGCCCTGGGCAGCCTGGGCCTATATCGGCACCGTGGCGCAGGTGGTGACCGACCAGCGTCTGCACACCGTCGAAGTCGATCTCGGTTTTGTCGGACCACCGGCGCTGGGCAAACAGGTGCAGACCTTCTGGCATGAACAGGTGGTCGATGCGCCGACCCCGATGGGCTGGGGCAATCAGATCCGCGCCGAGCCCGGCATCCTGCTCACCTATGTACACAAGCGCCGCATCGGTGATGCCGACGGCCTGCAACTGATCCCGCATGCCGGATTCAGCACCGGCACCATCATGACCCACATCCGTGCCGGCGGCCTGCTGCGTTATGGCCGGCGCATGACCGGCTTCGGTCCCGACGGCATCGAGCCCGGCGGCGCGATGCTGAAAAACACCCGCGTTGATGACGGCACCGGTGGCGACTGGGAGTGGTTTGTGTTCGGCGGCGTCGATGCCCGCCTGGTCGGCCATAACATCTTTCTCGACGGTTCGCTGTTCCGCGACGGCCCCGGCGTGCAGCGCCGCGACCATGTGCATGACTTCATCAGCGGTCTGTCCATGCGCATCGACCGTGTGCGTTTTTCAGTCACGCGCGTCAAGCGCAGTGAAGAATTCCGCACGCCGGTCAGCAGCGGGGGGAAGCAGCGCTTTTACTCGATCAATGTGGGGTACGAGTTTCGCTGAAGGTTCGCGCCGCGAAATTCCGTGCCCGATTTTTGCAATACTTTTTGCACAAGTTTCCGAGTTCATACACAAGTAGAATCAAATGCGGAATTTTTCCTGCGGCATGGCCATGTGTGATTGCAAGACCTGAATCCCGGACTTTTTCCCATGACTCTCCTTCGATGAGCCTCTTTGACGTCCCGCGCCGGCCCAAATGCGGCGGCGGACGTTTCCGATCAACGTGAGCAAATCCCAACCCAGCCCCGCAGCGGCCGTGACCCGTGCGCAGTCGCAGCGCAATCTGGCCACGATCACGCCCACTCTGGCGCGTGCATTGCTGGTGGTCGTCAAGGCGCGCGGACACTCCCCGCAGCGCCAATGCCGTGGCCTGGGTTTCTCCTACGCTGATCTGTACGATGCCAATCTGCGGCTGTCCTACCAGCAGACATGCCGGCTGATTTCGCGCGCGCAGGCGCTGCTGGACGATCCCGCGCTGGGCCTGTCAACAGGGGCCTGCCAGTCGCCGGTGTCCTGGGGGCTGCCGGGACTGGCGATGCTGACCTGCGAGACTTACGGCGAGGCCGTCGCTTACGGCATGGCGCGACAGAACGATCTTGGCGCTCTGCTTGACTTCGAATTCGTGATGGGCCGCGGCGAGATGAGTTTTGCCGTTGCACCACGTTACTTCGATCCTGATATCCAGCTATTTTTGGTGCAGGAGGCTTTCGCCAGCGTGCTGTCGGTGTCGCGTTATATGGTGGGCCCGGAGTTCGCACCGCTGCGGGTCGAGTTTGTCTCCCGCGACAGCCGGGCGAAGCAACAGTGCGCCCGCTATTTCTGCTGTCCGGTGCGCTTCGGGGCTTCCGGCAACCGGATGGTGTTTGATTCGCGCTGGTTAACCCAGCGCCTGCCGGGCCACGATCCGATCATCAGCGATATCGTCCGCGCGCAGCTCGAGACGCTGATGTTGTCATCTTCGGGGCGTGATGACCTGGTGGAGTCCCTGTCGCAACAGATGCGCAGCCGTGCCGACAAGCGCCCGCATCTGTCGGAACTGGCGCTGCGGGCCAATCTCAGCGAGCGCACGCTGCGCCGCCGCCTTGGCGCGCAGTCGATGACTTACAGGCAGCTGAGGGACAGGGTTCTGTACGAGACGGCGTGCGAGCTGCTTGCCAATCCGGCACTGAAGATTGTCGATGTCGCGATGGAGCTGGGCTATTCCGACGGACAGGCGTTCCGACGGGCCTTCAAACGCTGGTCCGGCCGGTTGCCGACTGCGTTTCGCAAGGCGGTCTGAGGTTTTTCCCGCAACCCGTACCGAAGTTAGCCGGCTTTGGCAATGGCCGGCACGTTCTTCTGCACCCAGCCGGTGGCCTGCTCGTAAGCGCGCGCCATCTGCATCACCCTGAAGTCGTCATGGCGCTTGCCGATCAGCTGCATGCCCATCGGCACACCGCCCGCACTGAAGCCCACCGGGATATTCATGATCGGCGTGCCAGCCAGCGTCCACGGCAGCACGATGCCCATCCACTGATGGTAGGTCTCCATCGTGCGGCCAGCCACTACCTTGGGCCACAGCGTTTTCACGTCGAAGGGAAAGACCTGCGCCGTGGGGGTGACGATGAAGTCGTACTTCTCGAAGAAGGTATTCAGCGCCATCACCCACTCGGTGCGCGCCGCGCTGGACTCGAAGAGATCCTGTGGCTTCAGCTTGAGTGATTGCTCCACTTCCCACCGCGCATCGGCCTTCATCAGGGCGCGCAATTCGGGCTTGGCGTAGAAGGTCCCCAGGTAGTTGCCGATGATGAACTGGCGGTGAGTGAGCCACATCTTCCACAGCACCGCGGGATCAAACATCGGCTTTACCGGTTCGACGATGCAGCCAAGGTTGCTGAAGGTTTTGAGCTGCGCCTGGCACAACTCCATCACGCCCGGCTCCATCGGGTAGTAGCCCCCCCAGTCGCCGAGCCAGGCCACCCTGGCGCCCTTGAAACTGCGCTCGAGCTTGCCGGCGAACAGTTTGGGGTCGAGGTGCACCGACAGCGGCGCACGCTTGTCGAAACCGGCCTGGATCGACAGCAGCATCGCCACGTCCTTGACGGTGCGGCCCATCGGCCCTTCTGTTGCGAACTGCTGGATGAAAACCTCGGGCGAAGGTCCGAAGGGCACCACCCCGGCGGTGGGACGCAGACCGTAGATGTTGCAGAAGGCCGAGGGGTTGCGGATCGAACCGCCAAAATCGCTGCCGTCGCCCACTGGCAACATCCGCGCCACCAAGGCCGCGGCGGTGCCGCCGCTGCTGCCGCCGACGGTCTTGGTCAGGTCGAAAGGGTTGACGGTGTCGCCGTAGACCGGGTTGACGGTATTCGAACCAAGCGCGAACTCGGGCACGTTGGTTTTGCCGATGATGATCGCGCCGGCCCGCTTGGCGCGCTCGACGATGATCGCGTCCTCCTTGGGAACATAGTCCTTGAGGATCGGCGAGCCCTGGGTGGTCACGATGCCGGCAGTGGCAGCGGTGTCTTTGACTGCCTGCGGCATGCCGTGCATCCAGCCCATGTACTGGCCGCGCGCCAACTGCCGGTCGCGTTCCAGCGCCTGGGCGCGCAGCTTGCCCTCGTCCTGCAGGGCGACGATGGCATTGACACGCGGGTTGACGCGCTTGATCTGCGCCAGGTAGGCATCCATCACCTCGACGCAGGAGACTTCGCGGCGCTTGATGATTGCGGAGAGGGCCGTCGCGTCCATTGCCACGATGTCTGCGCCCTTGGGGGCGGCCATCGCACTGGACAGGCCGCCAGGCAGCAGGCCCGAGGCCACTACCCCGCCAGCCGTAAGCAGGATTTCCCGGCGCCGCGGATTTTGCGGGTTATCGCCAGAGTCGCAAAAAGTTGCTGCTTCTTGAGTCGCCAGATCGTTCCGAATTTTCATGCTATCTCCTTGCGTGTCGAGCCAGCAGAGGCGGCGGACTGGTTACGAACATCGACAGACATTAGGAAGTGGTCATCGATGCCCGTTTGGTTGGGCAATACCGTAAGACATGCTCTCAAGCGCTCTTGATTTTGAAGGGATATATTCGGCCGTTAATGGGTTTTATCCGGCCACGCAGATCATTGAGATAGCACGGCGACCGTCCAGGCCAACTCGGAGCCAAGTTTTGCGTTCACGGCCCTCATCGGCCTCACTCATCGGGGTCGGACCAACACAAGCCCTTGTTTTGAAATACAAAGAGCTGGAATTGCATGGATTTTTCTTGTTTAGCGCTGCCGTTTTGGCTACAAAGACGGTAACAAGTATCTGGGCACTTTTGATGAGAGATTGATGGCGCTGCACTTTTGAACCATGAAAATGAGGCTTTAAGTTCCTCAAGCGCCGTTAACCTGTACATAATTTTTTTGAACACAGATATTTGGCTAGGTCCCACCCGAATGCAAAACCACAGCGCAGCTGTCGCCGGAACATGCCTGTGCCGTTAACGAGAAAAGAGGAATCACAATGACACGATGGCATGGATTCGCGGCAAGTTTGGCTTACTTCATTGCAGGGCTGTTCCCGGCCTTGGTCCAGGCGCAGGCCAAGCCGGTTGTCGCGAGCGGCGTGCTGTTCGAAAACGTGCGTGTATTCGACGGCAAGTCCAAGACGCTGACCCCGCCGGCTAACGTTCTGGTTGTCGGCAATGTGATCCAGAACATCTCCACCGCACCGATCACCCCGCCCGCCGAGAGCAAGGTAACGCGCATCGCCGGTGGCGGACGCACGCTGATGCCGGGAATGATCGACGCTCACACCCACCTGATGTTTTCACTGTTGCCGCAGGCGGCCATTCTTACCGGCGATATCGGCTTTATCAACGTTGTGGCGGTCAAGGGCGCGAAGGACATGCTGATGCGCGGCTTTACCAGCGCGCGGGATCTTGGCGGTCCGGTGTTTGGGCTCAAGCGCGGCATTGACAGCGGCATGATCGAGGGCCCGCGTATCTGGCCCTCCGGTGCTTTTGTATCCCAAAGTGGCGGCCATGGCGATTTCCGCCTGCCCAATGATCTGCCTGCCCGCGCCGGTGATTACACATTCAGCGAGCGCGTTGGCGCTGCTGCGATTGCCGACAGCCCCGACTTGGTGCGGCAACGTGTGCGCGAGCAGCTTGCGCTGGGTGCGACACAGATCAAGATGATGGCGGGTGGCGGCGTGGCTTCAAGCTATGACCCGCTGGATGTCACGCAGTATTCAATGGCAGAGTTGCGCGCAGCCGTTGAAGCTGCCGAAAACTGGGGTACTTATGTCACGGTGCATGCCTACACGCCACGCGCCGTTCGCCAGGCCATTGAGGCTGGTGTGAAATGTATTGACCACGGCCAGCTGCTCGATGAGGCCACGGCCAAGCTGATGGCGGAAAAAGGCATCTGGTGGAGCCTGCAGCCCTTCATTGACGACAGACCCTCGGCTTTCCCCGAGGGCTCCCCCAATCGCGCCAAACAATTGGCCATGTACAAGGGCACCGATTTCGCTTATGCGATGGCGAAAAAATTCGGCATTCGAACGGCCTGGGGTACCGATAATCTGTTCAGCGCCGAAGAGGCGGAGAAACAGGGTTTTAACCTGGCCAAAATGGTGCGCTGGTACACCCCGGCCGAAGTGCTGAAGATGGCCACTGGCGACAACGGCGAATTGCTGGCCTTGTCGGGGTTGCGCAGTCCCTACCCTGGCAAGGTCGGTGTGGTCGAGAAAGGGGCATTGGCCGATCTGCTCCTGGTCGATGGCGACCCGATTGCCAACATCAAGCTGATAGAAGACCCTGGCAAGAATTTTGTCGTGATCATGAAGGACGGCAAGGTGTACAAGAACACGCTGCGTTGAGATTTCAAAGCGTGTTTCCCGGCCGGCGACCAGAGCGGAAGCCGGCCGGGATAACGGAATTTGCTACTGTTTGGCGCCCTCGCCGAGGCGCCGTCCCAGACCGACAACGTAGGGCGCGGCCCGCGCGCTCAGCATGGGATCGCTGGAAGGTTCGACGCCCTTGGGCAGGATGATCGGATTGAAGGTGATGTTCAGGCACTCACCGGCAGAATCGGCGGCCACTGATTTGACGACCAGGCGCCCCATGTTCACCTTGCGGCGATCATCTGGCAGCGGCACCACGGCGCTGTCGATGCGGTCGCCAGGCTGGGCCAGTTGCAGGTTGAAATCGAAAGCCACCTTGCCCGCGGCCACGCGCTCGCGCAGATCATCGAACAGGAAGCTTGGCCCCTTGGCCTTGGCTTCTTCGTCGCTCAGGCCCTGGGTGCCGCTTGTGGGTTCGAAGATCCATTTGCCGAATTGTTTGTTGCCCTTGGCATTGGTGAAGCCAAAGGCATGTACGCCCCAGTAGTGTTGACCGAGCCAAAGCTGGCCGGCACCGGCTGGCTGGCCAGATAGCGCGGTAGCAGCAGCACTTCGGGATTGGCCTCGGCGAAGGTTTTGACCTTGGCCGCGTCCGGCATCTTGGTGGTGGGATCGGGTTGCAGCGACTGCAGGCGGCCCAAGAACTGCTCAGGCGTGGCCGCGCCAAACACCGGCGCCGAGATGTTGCCCATCTGCCAGGTTTCACCGCCGGGCAGGTTGAACTGCAGCGCCAGGTTGCGCTGGCTGCGCGCGTTGTCGGCGGCCTTGGGGCTGGCGCCTCCAACCGAGAAGCGCACGATCACCGGTACCGGTTTGCCGCTGAACGCGGATGAGGTGGAAAGCGCACGACCTTCGGCACTGCCAGTGAATTCACCGGTGGCGCAGATGCCTTTGGCGCCGGAGCGGCGGAAACCTTCGAACTTGCCGAAGGTGGCTTCGAACTGGTCGAGAAAACGGTTGGGATCGACTTGTGCGGCGGCAGGCAGGCTGGTGAACAGGGTGACACCGGCTAGCGCTGATGCGGCAACTGAAACGGCACGGATGGGGCTCATGGCTGCTCCTGCGGTTGGGGACATCAAAAGCCCGGCTGGAAATGGCCGTGGCTGATCCTTGGTAGCGGGAGCGCCGGTTTCCTTACAGTAGGTGGCTGGTGACGGTCAGTGCCGCGGCCGGCTGCTGCCTTGCCGTGCCAGCATGATCCCGGTTAATACCAGTGCGCCGCCTGCAAACTGCAGTGGCCCGACCACTTCGCCGAGCAGGATCCAGGCAAACAGCGTGGCCATCACCGGCTGGAGGAGCAGCCCGACCGAGGAAAAAGTCGCAGTGAGATGGGCCATCGCCCAGGCGATCAGGCTCTGGCCAATCACCTGCGCAATGAGCGCGATGCCGATCAGCTTCAGCCAGCCGGCATCGGTCAGCGGCAGGATGCGTTCGCCGGAAACCCAGGCGATGGGCAGCAGTAAAACGGCCATCACCGTGCTGCTCCAGGCCATTACGCTGGCAGTGGGCACGTTGGCTCTCAAGCGTGACACCGAAAGCTGGTAGGCGGCATAAAACATCGCGGTGACCACACCCAGCGCGTCACCGAGCAGCGCGCCGCCGCCCTGACCGAAGCTGGCGCCGATCAGCAGCAGGGTGCCGCTGATCGCCGCGGCGAGTCCGGCGAGAAACAGCCGCTGCGGCGTTTCGCGGAACACGAACCAGGTCACCGCGGTGACAAAAATCGGCGCGAGGTTGGCAAGCAGCGTGGTGTTGGCCACCGAAGTGAGCAGGATCGACCAGTGCCATACCGCGAGGTCACCGGCAAAAAAGAAACCGGCGGCGAACAGCATCAGGCGATGATCGCGCACCTGTGCCATCAGCTTCAGGCCCTGGGTGGACGCGGCCCAAACCCACAGCAGCGGCAGTGCCAGGAACACGCGCCAGAACGCGGTGGCAACAGGGCCTGTTTCGCTGACCTTGACGAACAGCGGCGCGCTGGCGATTGCGGTTGCGCCCGCGAACAGCGCGGCGAGCGCCAGCCAGTCCTGGGGTGCGGTGCGTGTATCAGCCATCGCGTGGGCGTGCCGCAGCGCTGCGGCGTTTCAGGCCGTGGTAGAGGCCGTACAGGATCAGTGCGTCGAGTGCGCCGGCAAACAGCCCGAACACCACACGGCCTTCGAATTCGGACACGGGTGTGGCGACGCCCCCGGATTTGCCGCGGGAGAATTCACGATCGCCGGAGCCGAAGGCGATCCAGTTGAAGAGGCCGACGAAACAGCAGAACGCAATGACGCCGAGGAATCCTGCCAGTTTCGGCTGCCAGCGCGCCAGCATCAGGCCGAGGCCGCCGGTGCAGAACACTAAGGCAATGAGCCCGAGCACGGCGGGCGGCACACGCAGCGCGCCGGGTTGTGCCGGAACCTGACCGGTGAGTAAACCGAATACCAGCAGCCCCGCGACGAAAAAGATTGGGCCAAACAGCAGGATGACTGCCAGGGGCAGGGGGCGTCGCCCGGCGTTGTGGACGGGTCTGTCGCTCACCAGCAAACGGTCATTTGCCGACAAACTTCGGCTTGCGCTTCTCGATGAAAGCGGCCATGCCTTCCTTCTGGTCCTGCGAGGCGAACAGCATCTGCAGCGTGCGCGTCTCCAGCGTGAGGCCGGTTTCGAGCGAGGCATCGGCACCGCGGATGATCGATTCCTTGGCCTGCTGGATGGCGATCGGCGGCAGTTCGGCGATCTGCGCGGCCATCGCGATGGCGCGCTTCTCGACTTCGGTGTCGGGCACGATTTCGCTGATCAGGTTCATGTCGAATGCTTCCTTTGCGCCGAAGATGTCGCCGGTGAGCACGTAGCGCATCGCCTTGTATTTGCCGACGGTGCGCGGGAAACGCTGGGTGCCGCCGCCGCCGGGGATGATGCCGATCTTCACCTCGGGCTGGCCGAACTTGGCCGATTCGCCGGCGAGGATGATGTCGCAGGTCATCGCCAGCTCGCAGCCACCGCCCAGCGCGAAGCCGCTGACCGCGGCGATCACCGGTTTCGGGCAGCCGTAGATGATGCGCCACAGTTTCTGCGTGCCCCGCTGCAGCATTTCGATGCTGCCGGCCCCGGCCATTTCCTTGATGTCGGCGCCGGCGGCGAAGGCCTTGTCGTTGCCGGTGAGCACGATGCAGCGTACCGAGTCGTCATCCGCCATCGCGGTCAGGTGCTGGCCGATCAGGCGGCGCACTTCCATGTTCAGCGCGTTGCGCGCCTCGGGGCGGTTGATGCGGATCAGGCCCACGCCTTCGGCGGGACGTTCGGTGATGACGGCGGGTGCGCTCATGGCAGATCCTTGCGGGGTTTTATCGGCGGTGCGTGGTTGGAAATGGTCAGGGCTTGGCGAGGCCGATATCGACCAGCACGGCCTTCATGTCCTTGTAGTTCTTGGCGAGTTCCTTGCGGAACTCGGCGCTGCCCTGGAAATCGTCGGACCAGTAATTTTTCTCGAGGTCTTCCTTCCATTCTCGCGATTCGGTGGCCTTGCGCAGCGCGCCTTCCCAGTAGGCGATCTGCTGCGGCGTGATCTCGCGCGGGCCCATGATCGCGCGCCAGCCGCCGTAAACCACGTTGGCACCCTGTTCCTTCCAGGTCGGCACGTTGGCCAGGGCGCCGGGGAAACGCTTGGCTGAGGACACACCGATGATGCGCAGGCGGCCTTCGGCGGCATGCGAGACCACATTGCCGGCTGCGGTGGTGACGAGGTCGATGTGGCCGCCCAGCACCTGGGTGATGGCCTCGGCCGAGCCCTTGAAGGCGATGGCCTTCAGGTTGCGCGCGTTGACTCCGACACTCTTCGCCACCAGTCCGGCGGCGATGTGGTTGTGGCTGCCCAGCGTGGTGGCGAAGGCGATGGATACCGACTGCGGATCCTGCTTCAGCCTGGCGATCAGGTCCTTGCCGGTCTTGATCGGCGAGTTGGCATTGACCGCGAAAACCACGTAGTCGTTGAACAGCGAGGCGATCGGTGTGAAGTCGTCATAGCTGATGGTGCTCAGGCCGACGATGTGGTTGGTCAGCAGCGCGGTGGTGCCGACCAGCAGGGTGTGCGCATCGCCGCGTTTCTGGCGCACATAGGCAAAGGCGATGGTGCTGCCGCCGCCGGGGCGGTTGACCACGGTCAGCGCGGTCGGCACAAGCTTGGCATCGACCAGCGCCTTTTCGACCGCGCGTGCGGTCTTGTCATTGCTGCCGCCGGGTGCGGAGCCGACCACGATTTCGACGTTGCGCGAGGGCGACCAGGCTTTTTGAGCCTGTGCCGGCAGTGCGGCGAGCAGGGCCGCGGCGAGCAGCGCGGCAGTGGCTGAAATACGGGATGTGATGGTTGATGTGTTCATGTTCGCCTCCTTGGGCTGGAATCAGAGCTGCTGCACGCCGGCTTTTTTGATGACGTTGGCGTATTTGGCGATTTCGTCGCGGATGTACTGGGTGAAAGCTTCTGGGGTGCCGCCCCTGGGCATGATGCCCTCGCCGATGAAGCGGCTGCGGATGTCGTTCATCGCCAGCACCTTGTTGCCGTCGGCATTGACCTTGGTCACGACCTCGCGCGGCACCTTGATCGGCGCCATCAGTCCGAACCAGGTGCTCGACTCAAAGCCCTTCAGGCCGGACTCGTGAAAGGTCGGCACATCGGGCACCGCGGGAAAACGCTCCAGGCTGCTGATGCCGATGGCGCGGAGCCGCCCGGACTGGATGTGCGGCACCATCGCCGGCACGCCGCTGATCACGATCTCCACATTGCCTGCGAGGCCGTCAACGATGGCCGGGGCGTTGCCCTTGTACGGCACGTGCACGATGTTGATGCCTGCGGTGACCTTCAGCAGTTCGCCGGCCATCTGGTTCGAGCTGCCGAGGCCGGAGGAGGCGAAGTTGAGCTGGCCGGGGCGGGCCTTGGCCAGTGCGATCAGTTCCTTCAGGCTCTTCGCCGGCACCGAGGGATGCACCGCGAAGACATTGGCGCCCTGGACGCAGAGCACGACTGGTGCGAAATCGCGCAGCGTGTCGTATGGCGGTTTGGCGAACAGGGACATGTTCACCGCATTGGAGGCACCGCCCATGAACAGGGTGTAACCGTCCGGCGCGGCCTTGGCCGCGATTTCGGAGCCGATGTTGGTGGCACCACCGGGCCGGTTATCGACGATCACCTGCTGGCCCCAGAGTTCGGTGAACTTCACCGCCATCGAACGCGCGGTGAAATCGGTGTTTCCGCCCGCAGCGTAGGGCACGATGATGCGCACCGTGCGTGCCGGCCAGTTCTGCTGGGCGATGGCGGGCTGGATCATTGCTGCAAGCCCGGCGATGATCAGTAAACTATTGATTTTATTCATTATTTTCCTCCAATTCAATCAGGATGCGGTGGCACTCACTTCATTGGTGAGTGCCCGCTTTTGCTGCCAGCGCCGCAGGTTGTCGAGAAACATCCGGTACACCCGCTCGTCGTTGCCCGAGGCAGCGGCCGAATTGTGCGGCGAGATCAGTACATTGGACAGTGACCACAGCGGGGAATTTTCCGCCAGCGGTTCCTGCGCGAACACATCGAGATAGGCGCCGCCAAGATGGCCGGACTGCAATGCCGCAACCAGCGCTGCTTCGTCAACGATTTCACCACGACCGACATTGATCAGGTGCGCGCCACGCGGCAATCCGGCCAGCACTTCGGCATTGACGAGGTCGCGGGTCTCCGCGGTCAGCGGGCTGGCAATGACCAGCCAGTCGGCGCGCGGCAGCAATTGCATCAGCGCCTGTGGCGGATGCAGTTCATCAACCGGATCACCCGGTTTCAGCGCGCTGCGGCGGACACCGATGACTTTCAGGCCGAGCACCCGCGCCAGCCGCGCGAATTCGCTGCCGATGCTGCCAAGGCCATAGACCAGCACGGTCTGGCCGACCAGGTCGCGCGGAAAATCAGCCGTGCGTGCGGGATCCCAGCGCCGTTCGCGCTGTGCCCTGAGCCAGCGCGGAAAATTGCGCGCCAGCATCAGCAGGCCGGTGATCGCCGTCTGCGCGATGGGCACCGCGGTGGAGCCGGAGGAGGTGGTCAGGCGCACGCCACGCTCGAGCATCTCGGTATAGATCGGATGATCGACACCGGCATTGAACACGTGCAGCCATTGCAGTTTCGGCGCCTTGCGCACCGTCGAAAAAAACTGCCGCGAGTATTTCGGGAAGATGTCCGACGAAAAAAACGCAAGCTCAAGGCGCGCACAGTCGGCATCACCCAACCGGCCCTCCGGGTCTTCAGGCAGCACCAGCAGTTCCAGCGCAAGACCCAGCGCATGTGCCTGCGCGGCGAGGTCGGCGCCACGTTCGGCGTTGAGGCGGTGCGAGACGAGCAGGGTGGTCATCGGAAAAATAAGGCCTGCGCCGGAGCGGGTTTGAAGCGGGGCCACGATTTTAACCGCAGTTTGCTACCATGCGGCGCAGTGAAAAACGCAGCAATCCACGAAAGACCCACGAAAGTCCACCCATGGAAATCGGCACCCTTGAACTCACCCAGCAACTGATTGCCCGGCGCTCGGTATCACCCGAAGACGCGGGTTGCCTCGAGCTGGTGATGGCGGAACTCAAGCCGCTGGGTTTCGAGTTTGAAATCATCGCCGGCAATGGCACCACCAATCTGTGGGCGCGCCGCGGGCGCGCCGCGCCCCTGGTGTGTTTTGCCGGACATACCGATGTGGTGCCGACAGGGCCGCTGGAACACTGGAACATCGATCCGTTCACGCCGACGATCAAGGACGGCATTCTCTACGGCCGCGGCGCTTCAGACATGAAGACCTCGATCGCAGCCTTTGTCGTGGCGCTGCGCGAATTCATCAAGGCCCATCCCGACCATCCGGGTTCGCTGGCGGTGATGTTCACCTCCGACGAGGAAGGCCCTGCCACCGATGGCACGGTGAAGGTGGTCGAGGCCCTGGCCAAACGCGGCGAGAAACTCGATTACTGCATCGTCGGCGAACCGACCTCGGTCAGGCAGTTCGGCGACATGATCAAGAACGGTCGCCGCGGTTCACTGACCGGCATCCTCACCGTGCAGGGCGTGCAGGGCCATGTGGCTTATCCGCACATGGCGAAGAATCCGATCCATGACGTCGCACCGGCGATTGCCGAGCTGGCCGGTGCCGAATGGGATCGCGGCAACGAATATTTCCCGCCGACCACCTGGCAGATTTCCAATTTCAACGCCGGCACCGGCGCCAACAATGTGATTCCCGGCACTGCACGCGTGCAGTTCAATTTCCGCTTCTCCACGGCGAGTACTGTTGAATCGCTGCAGACCCAGGTCCACGGCATTCTCGACAAACACGAACTGAAATACGAACTCGAGTGGCGCCTTGATGGCAGGCCCTTCCTGACGCCGAAGGGCGACCTGGTTGCCGCGATTTCGCAGGCGATCCGTGAAGTGGCCGGTGTCGAGACCGAGTTGTCCACCACCGGCGGCACCTCCGACGGCCGCTTCATCGCTGACATCTGTCCGCAGGTGGTCGAGTTCGGACCGAGCAATGCCACCATCCACAAGGTTAATGAATGCCTGCCGGTGGCCGAGGTCGAGCCGCTGGAGAAGGTCTACCGGCGCACGCTGGAGTTGCTGCTGCTGCACCGCTAGGGCCGCGCGGCCGCCGGGAGCCCATCATGCGCGCACCATTGCCGGATAACGAAGCGCAGCGGCTGGCGACCCTCGGTCGTTACGACATCCTCGACAGCGAGGCCGAAAAGGCCTACGACGACCTGACCCGGCTGGCGGCACACATTGCCGGCACGCCGATCGCGCTGATCAGTCTGATCGACAAGGACCGCCAGTGGTTCAAGTCGAAAATTGGACTGGATGCGCAGGAAACGCCCCGCGACATTGCCTTCTGCGCCCACGCCATCCTGCAGCCGGATCGCACGCTGCTGGTTCCCGATACCACCCGGGATCCGCGGTTTTCCGACAATCCGATGGTGAATGACGGACTGCGCCTGCGTTTTTATGCCGGTGCGCCGCTGGTGACGGCCGATCATCATGCGCTGGGCACCCTGTGTGTGATCGACCATCAGCCGCGTGAACTCGAGCCGGAGCGTGTGCTGGCCCTGCAGGCGCTGTCGCGGCAGGTTGTCACCCTGCTCGAGTTGCGCCGGCTGGCCGCGGAGCTGCGCGAGGCGATGGCCGAGCGTGAAACCTATCTGGAGAAACTGCAGGAATACCAGAGGGCGCTCGAGAAGAACAACATCGACCTGCAGCGCGCCAGCCTGACCGATGCACTGACCGGCATCGGCAACCGGTCGGCTTTTGACCTGTCACTGAACCAGGAAATCTACCGCGCACGCCGCTACGGCACTCCGCTGTCGCTGTTGCTGATCGATGTCGATCACTTCAAGGAATACAACGACAGCTGGGGCCATCCCGCCGGTGATGCGGCCCTGCTTCAGGTCGCCAGCGTGCTGCGACGGCGCGTACGCCCCAGCGATTTTGTGGCCCGCTATGGTGGCGAGGAATTCGTTGTCGTACTTCCGGGTACGGACCATGCCGGCGCGATAAAAGCCGGCGAGGCGGTGCGTACCGCCGTTGAACAGGCCGAATTCCCGAAATGCCGCGTCACCATCAGCGTCGGTGCCGCCACGCTGCTGGACGGCATGAGCCGCGGGCTTCTGATTGAAGCCGCCGACCAGGCCCTTTATCAAGCCAAGCGCGGCGGCCGTAACCGCGTGGTCCAGGCCTGAATATCAGGTCGTGTGCAGGAAGGCGGCTGCGCCGGCACCCGCGGCACGCCCTGTCGCAAAACACGCCGTCAGCAGGTAACCCCCGGTCGGCGCTTCCCAGTCGAGCATCTCTCCGGCGCAGAACACGCCGGGCAGGGTCTTGAGCATCAGCCCGTAATCAAGCGTTTCGAAAGGCACGCCGCCGGCGCTGCTGATGGCTTCATCGATGGGCCGTGGCGCGGTGAGTCGGAGCGGCAATGCCTTGATCGTGACCGCAAGTGTCTGTGCATCGTTCATCTGCGCCGTTGTCAGTACCTCACGCAGCAGCGCAGCTTTAAGCCCTTTCAGACCGAGCCGGCTTTGCAGGTGGCTGGCCAGCGAGCGGGAGCCGCGCGGGTGCGTGACTTCGTTGGCCACGCGCTGCGCATCGTGTCCGGGCAGCAGATCGAGCAGCAGCGTGGCAGAACCCCGCGCCGCAATCGTGTCGCGCAGTGGCGCCGACAGCGCATAGACCAGGCTGCCTTCGATGCCGTAGTCGCTGACCATCAGTTCACCGCTGCGGCGATGTGTGGTGCCAGCGGTGTCGGTGAGAACAGCGGTGACCGCTTTCAGCGGCTGACCGGCATGCTTTTCGCGTAAAAAAGGGCTCCACGAGATTTCGAAACCGCAGTTCGCCGGCTGCAGCGGGGCAACAGCAATGCCACGCGCCTCAAGCAGCGGCACCCAGGCGCCGTCGGAGCCCAGCCGCGACCAACTGGCCCCGCCCAGTGCGAGTACGGTGGCGCTGGCATGCGCCGTGGTTTCACCCTGCTGTGTGGCGAAGCGCAGCGCACCTTCATCATTCCAGCCCAGCCAGCGGTGGCGGACATGAATGCGCAACCCGGCGCCGCGCAAGCGGTGCAGCCAGGCACGCAGCAAGGGCGCAGCCTTCATTTCTTTCGGAAACACCCGCTGCGAACTGCCGATGAAGGTTTCGATACCGAGATCGTGCACCCAGTCGCGCAGCCTGGTCGCGCCGAATTCGCGAAGCAGCGGGGCGATCTGTGCCTGGCGTGCGCCGTAGCGGGTGATAAAGCGTGCAGCATCCTCGGCGTGGGTGAGGTTGAGGCCGCCCTTGCCGGCGAGCAGGAATTTGCGGCCGACAGATGGCATCGCGTCGTAGAGGTCGACCGCGACACCGGCGGCGAGCAGGGTCTCGGCGGCCATCAGGCCGGCCGGGCCGCCGCCAATGACGGCTGCGCTTAAAGCCACTTCGCCTTGCGGAAACGCCAGAACAGATAGGTGTCGATCAGCACCATCGCCGTCAGCGTCAGCGGATAGCCCCAGGGCGAGCGCAGTTCCGGCATGTAGTCGAAGTTCATGCCGTAGATGCCGGCGATCATCGTCGGCACCGCGACCAGCGCCGCGTAGCCGGCGAGCCGCTTGGTGACCTCGTTTTCCTGCAGCGTGATCAGCGACAGGTTGACCGAGATCGCGGTGGTGATCATGTCGCGCGCAGCGTCGATGCTCTGGTTGATGCGTACCAGGTGATCGGAGATGTCGCGGAAATAGTCGCCAAGGCCGGCGCAGATCTGCGGCACGCGGCCGCCGTGCAGCTTGCCGACCGCTTCAAGCAGCGGTGCGGTGGCGTGTTTCAGCGTCATCAGTTTCTGCTTGAGGTCATACAGCGCCTCGATATTGGCGCGTGGCGAAGTGCCGGCGAAGATCTGGTCCTCGATGATTTCAAGCCGGGTTTCGATGTCGTCGAGGATCGGAAAGTAACGGTCGACCACCGCGTCCATCAGCGCGTAGAGGATGTAGCCGGTGCCGTGTTGCATCAACTCGGGTTCGCGTTCGCAGCGCGAGCGTACGTCCTGGAAATTGCGCTCGCTGCGGCTGCGTACACTCAGCACATAATTTCTGGCCACAAAAATATCGACCTCGCCGACACGGAGGTCATCACCGTCAGGCTCGATCATGTGCAGCACGAAGAACAGCTCGTCGCCGTATTCCTCGAACTTTGGCCGCTGGTGGCCGTGGCGGGCGTCTTCCACCGCCAGCGGGTGCAGGTCGAATTCGTTCTCGAGCTGTTCCAGTTCGTGCGCCCCGGGATCGCGTACGGCAACCCAGACGATGCAATCCTTTTGCTCAAGATAGCCGCGGATTTCATCGCGGGCGATGTCGGCAATCTTGCGGCCGTCGCGATAGGCGACGCTGTTGACGAGCATGTCAGCGCATCCTCAGGCGAGCCACGGTCTTTCGGCGTGGTAAGCGTGCTCGAAATGCTCGATGCCGGCCCGGTTCTCGAGGACCAGGCCAATGTCATCCAGCCCCTTCAGCAGGCGCTCCTTGTACACCGGGTCAATGGTGAAGGGGTGCGCCGTGCCTTCGGTGTCTGTGACGGTCTGCGCCGGCAGGTCGATCGCCAGTGTTGCACCCGGTTTCACGCGCAGCTGGTCGCGCAAGCCGCGGCAGATTTCCTCGGGGAGGATCACCGGCAGCATGCCGTTCTGCAGCTCGTTGGCGTAGTGGATGTCGCCGAAGGAGGGCGCCACCACGGCGCGGATGCCATAGTCGAGCAGCGCGTAGACCGCGCCTTCGCGCGAGGAGCCGCAGCCGAAATTGGCACCGGCAACGAGGATACCCGCCTTGCGGTACGGCGCCTGGTTGAGCACGAAGTCGGCCTTTTCACGGCCCTCGTTGTCGAAGCGCATGTCGTGGAACAGGTAGGGATCGTAGCCGGCCTTGTCGCTCCTCAGCTTGCGCAGGAAGCGCACCGGGATGATGCGGTCGGTGTCGATGTTGGCCATCTCGACCGGCGCGGCGATGGCGGTCAGCGTGGTGAAGGCTTTCATCTCAGTCTCCGGTCAAGGTGCGCACATCGGTGACCCGGCCGGTGACAATGGCGGCAGCTGTCATCGCCGGGCTCATCAGGTGGGTACGTGCACCCTTGCCCTGGCGGCCTTCGAAATTGCGGTTGGATGTTGAAGCGCTGCGCATGCCTGGCGGCACCTTGTCGCCGTTCATCGCCGCACAGCTCGAGCAGCCCGAGGCGCGCCATTCAACGCCCGCATCAAGAAAAATACTGTCCAGGCCTTCCGCTTCGGCCTGCTTTTTCAGCGCGGTCGATCCCGGCGAAACCCAGGCCGGGATCACCGCCTTGCGGCCTTTCAGTACCGCCGCCGCGGCGCGCAGGTCTTCGATGCGGCCGTTGGTGCAACTGCCGATGAAGGCGCGGTCAATCTTGATGTCGGTCAGTGCCATGCCCGGCTTCAGATCCATATAGGCCAGCGCCTGTTCGGCGTGGGCACGTTGGTTGGCATCACCCAGCGACTTCGGATCCGGGATGCGGCCCGACACTGGCAGCGCCTCCTCGGGGCTGGTACCCCAGGTCAGCATCGGCTCGAGTTTTGCACCGTCGAGTGTGACTTCGCGGTCGAACCGGGCATCGGCATCCGACGGCAGCGTGCGCCACTGTGCCAGCGCGTGATCCCAGTCAGCGTCCTTCGGCGAGTAGGGGCGGCCGTGCAGGTAGTCATAAACCTTGTCGTCCGGCGCGATCATGCCGGCGCGGCCACCGGCTTCGATGGCCATGTTGCACACGGTGAGCCGGCCTTCGACGGTGAGGCCGCGAATCGCCGAGCCGGCGAATTCGATGACATGGCCAGTGGCTCCGGCAGTGCCGATTTTGGCGATGATCGCCAGCACCACGTCCTTGCCGGTTACGCCCGGAGGCAGCGCGCCATTGACTGTGATGCGCAGCGTTTTCGGTTTTTTTTGCCACAGACACTGCGTGGCGAGGATCTGCTTCAGCTGCGAGGCGCCGGTGCCGAAGGCGAAAGCACCGAGCGCGCCGTGGGTCGAGGTATGCGAATCGCCGCAGGTGATGGTCAGTCCCGGCTGGGTCAGCCCGAGCTCGGGGCCGATCACGTGCACGATGCCCTGGCGCTCGTCATCAATGCCGAAGTGCGCGACGTCGTTGACCCGGCAGTTCTCCTCGAGCAGGCGGATCATGTTGCGCGCGTCCTCGTCTTCCGCCGCTTCGACCCCGCGCTCGCGGCCGACGGTGGGCACGTAATGGTCGGCCACGGCGAAAGTCTGCCGCGGCTTGCGCACCTTGCGGCCATCCTTGGCCAGCGCGCCAAAGGCATGGAAGGAGCCTTCATGCACAAAATTGCGGTCGATGTGCAACAGCGCATCGCCACCCGGCCGTTCGAGGATGAGGTGGCTCATCCAGATCTTGTCGAACATCGTCAGTGCCATTGCAACATCCTCATTTCAGCGTTCTTGTTCAGTTATCCGAATCTCAGCGACCCCTGGCGACGCCCTCGCGCCGCGGATCGGCACCACCCTGCCATCCATCCGCGCTGCGCTGGATGCCGTGCAGCCCGCTGGTCATGTCGGTGATCTGCACTTCGTGGCCCAGCCCGCGCAGTGCTGCGGCGAGTTGTTCCGCCGCGGTGCCACGTTCGAGTTCGGTCGGACCGTTGCGGCTTCCGGCATGGGGCAGCGCAATCGCCGACTGGATGTCGAGCCCCCAGTCGAGTGTGCCGATCAGTGTCCGCGCCACGTAATTGATGATCTGGCTGCCGCCCGGCGAGCCTACCACCAGATGCAGTCTCCCGGCAGCATCGAACACCAGCTTCGGCGCCATCGAACTGCGCGGACGTTTGCCCGGCGCCACCGCGTTGGCCACCGGACGCCCGTCTTCGACCGGATTGAAATTGAAATCGGTGAGCTGGTTGTTGAGCAGGAAGCCGCGCACCATCAGCCGGCTGCCGAAAAAGGTTTCGATGGTGGTGGTCATCGACACCGCGTTGCCGGCGGCATCGACCACCGCGATGTGGCTGGTGCCGCCCGTTTCCTCATGGCGGTCATCAGCCATCGCGATCTTCGCACCCGGCGGCATGCCGGCCTCGGCGCGGCCGAGGCTGCGGTCCGGCTGGATCAGCCGGGCGCGCGTGGCGAGGTAGCCGGGATCGAGCAGGCCCCGGATCGGTACATCGACAAAACGGTCGTCGCCCACCCAGCGATTGCGGTCGGCAAAGGCGAGGCGGCCGGCTTCGGAGATCAGATGCGCGGCTTGCACGGAATCCGGGCGCAGTGTTTTCAAATCGTGGCTGGCGAGCATGCCCAGCATCTGCAGCACCGCGATGCCGCCGGAGGATGAAGGTGGCATGCCGCAGACGCGCCAGTTGCGGTATGGCGCGCACAGCGGTTCGACTTCACGCACGGTGTATGCGGCGAGATCGTGTTCGCTCAGCGTTCCGGGATTGCGCGAATGATTGCGGACGGCCGCCGCAATGTCGCGCGCGATGTCACCGCGATAAAAGGCATCCGCGCCTTGTGCAGCCAGCGCGCGTAACGTTGCCGCCAGCGCCGGATTGCGCAAAGTGCTGCCGACGGCCCTTGGACTGCCGTCGGAATTGAAAAAATAATCGCGCGCCGCGGCTTCGCCGGCCATCGCGGTGTCCCGGTTGAGCAGGGTGTGCAGCCGGGGAGTCACCGCGAAGCCCTGTTCGGCGAGTGTGATCGCCGGTTCGAACAGCCGGGCCCAGGGCAGCTTGCCGTGCTCGCGGTGCGCGATCTCAAGCAGGCGCGGCACGCCGGGTGTGCCGACGGCACGGCCGCCGGTGACGGCATCACGAAAGCTCATCGCACGGCCTTCACGCATGAACAGTTCCGGCGTTGCTGCCGCGGGCGCGGTTTCGCGGCCGTCGTATGCGCGTACCGCGCGGCGCTGAGTGTCGTAATGCAGCAGGAAAGCACCACCACCCAGCCCCGAGGCATGCGGCTCGACCAGGGCCAGCACCAGTTGCACGGCGATTGCGGCATCGACCGCGCTGCCCCCGGCTGCGAGCATCTGCAGTCCGGCATCCACCGCCAGCGGGTGGGCGGCGGCAACCATGTAGTGCTGCGCGCGGGCGAGGGTTTTTTCGCTGCGGCCGCTTTCCGGTTCAGGCTGCGCCGGCCGGTCGGTCTGCGCCTGTAACGGGACCGCGAGCAGCAGACCGAGCAATGCCGGCAAACAGCGACGCTGGATCCATCGCGCCGCGTTATAAATCATAAGTATTTGATTTTATTGATTAAATTATTCTGCACGAATATTCGCCGCAGCAACCACTTTTTGCCACTTCGCATAGTCCTGGCGGATGTAGTCGGCGAATTCAGCAGGCGAGTTGCCGAGTGTCGATGCGCCCAGCGCGGCAAAGCGGTCACGGATCGCCTGCTGCGCGGTGACCTTGACCACCGCAGCGTGTGCGCGGTCGATCACATCTTTCGGCGTACCTGCCGGCGCAAGCAGGCCGGTGATGGTGGTGGCATCAAAACCCTTCAGACCCTGTTCGTCCAGTGTCGGCACATTGGGCAGCAGCGGTGCGCGTTTGTCGGTGGTGACCGCCAGCGCGCGGATGCGTCCGGACTGGATGTAGGCCATCGACGCGGTGAGCTGGTCGACATGTGAATCGACCTGGCCGCCGATCAGGTCGATCAGCGCCGGGCCGCTGCCCTTGTACGGCACGCCGGTCATGCGTACGCCGGCGCTGATCTGGAACAACTCGCCGACGAGGTGGTTGGAGGTGCCGGTGCCGGCGGTGGCCATGGTCATCTGGCCTGGTTTGCTTTTCACCAGGGCGATGAATTCCTTCAGGTTCTTTGCCGGCACCGAGGGATGCAGCACGATCACGAAGGGCACATTGCTGATGCCGGAGATCGGCGCAAAATCCTTGACCGGATTAAAACGCGGCTTGCTGAAGACATTGGGAGCGACGCTGTAGACCGAGTTCGAGGCCATCAGCAGCGTGTAACCGTCGGCCGGTGCGCGCGCGACAAATTCGCCGCCGATCATGCCGCCGGCGCCGGCGCGGTTTTCCACCAGCACCTGCTGGCCGAAGATTTCGTTGAGACCCGGCGCGATGGCGCGGGCGTTGATGTCAACGTTGCCGCCGGGCGCGAAGGGCACCACGATGCGCAGCGGTTTAACCGGCCAGGCCTGTGCGAAGACCGCAGGGCCGGCGATGACCAGTGCTGCGGCAACGATGCTTTTAAATACGTGATGCATGATGCTTCTCCCAGTTTTGAGTCGGGTTTCTTATATTCAGTCGGGCAGTTCGATGGGCGTATCGATGAACACCTGGTACTTCTGGCTTTTTGGTTTGTCGAGGTCTTCGGCGTTGACGTAGCTGATCGATGATTTGCCGAGCAGCCCGCGCGGCAGGATCATCACCCGTGCAAAAGCTGAAGCTTCGTTTTTTGAAGCGGCGGCATACACCGGATCGGGGCCGGCCTCGTACCAGGGTTCGAGTGGGCCGTAGTGATGTACGTTGCCGGTGGTGTGGATGTCGATGCCGCCGAACAGCAGGCAGCGGATGCCGCCGCCCCGGTGGGTGTGGGTCAGTGCCTCACCACCCGGCGGGAAATCGACACGGTCGCCGCGCAGCAGATACGCCTGCGCCGGATCGAGTGTCATTACGGCTTCGAGCAGCAGCGTGCTGCGGATACCGGACCCGGTCGCCGCTGCGGGTGCACCGCCTGCGGCTGCAAGTTCCCAGCGCAGCAGTGTCGTTGCCAGATGCCCCGCCTTCAGTTGCAGCGCGGCGCGGGCATGGAAGGCGCTGTTGGCGCCGAAGCTGCCGTCGAACAGTTCGCCGCTCGCGCGCAGGCCGCCGGCAGACACGTAGATCGCGCGCACCACGCCGCCGCCGAGCGTCAACGCACTTTGCGGATCCAGCGTGTCCTTGTAGAGACGCAGGCAGTGCGTCACAGCCCGGCTCTCTGGTCTTCGGGCAGGCCGTAGCGGTTTTCCAGTTCCTGGATTTCCGGCAGGCCGGCGATATCAGTGAATTGCTTGAAGTTGGCGACCTTGTCGCGCATGTGCGCGATGGAGCCGGTTTTCTTCAGCTCGCGCAGCAGGTTCTGCATGGCCGGAATGGCGGCGAGCAGCATCCAGTTCGGATAGATCGCGAGCTTGAAGCCCAGCTTGCCCAGTTCATCGGCGGGCAGGTCCGGGGTCTTGCCGCTGGCAGCCATGTTGTAGAGGAGCGGCACGCCCTGAAAGCGCTTCGAAACGATTTCAACCTGCTCGCGGCCCACCGGCGCTTCGATGAACAGGATGTCGGCGCCGGCTTCGCGGTAACGTTCGCCGCGTTCCAGAGCGGCTTCTATTCCTTCGACGGCGATCGCATCGGTGCGGGTGATGATGACGAAGTCATCGTCGCGCCGCGCATCGCAGGCGGCCTTGATCTTGGCCACCATTTCCTCAGTCGGAATCACGCGCTTGCCGGCGAGGTGACCGCAGCGTTTGGGCCAGGACTGGTCTTCAAGGTGCACGCCGGCAACGCCGGCTTTCTCGTAATCGCGGATGGTGCGCCGGGTGTTGATCGGGTTGCCGTAGCCGGTGTCGGCGTCGGCCACCACCGGCAGGCCCGAGGCCTCGGCGATGCGGCTGGCGTTGTCGATCATTTCGGTCGCGGTTAGCAGCCCGACGTCGGGCATGCCCAGGCGGGTCAGGCTGGTGCCGAAGCCGGTCATGTAAACCGCCTCGAAGCCTTCCATTTTGACCAGACGCGCGCCGAAGGCATCAGCCACGCCGGGGGCGACGAGGCAGCCGGGGCGTGCCAGCAGGGCGCGCAGTTGTGCGGTCGGACGAGAAGTGCTCTTGCTCATGAAAACTCCCTGGAAAAAGGACGTAGAAGTCAAATGGTGAAATGCACGGATGGGGTGACCGGCGCAGCTGTGTCCGGCCGCTACTGCGCCGTGATGCCGGCCTCCTTGATGACCTTGCGCCAAAGCGCGGTTTCCTGCTTCAGCAACAGCGCCAGATCGGTCGGCGAGCTGCCGGCCGGCTCGGCGCCCTGTGCCTGCAGACGCTGCTGCACTTCGCTGCGCTTCAGGCCCGAGGCGATGGCCGCATTAAGGGTTTTCACGATGGCCGGTGCCGTGCGCGCCGGTGCAAACAGCGCATACCAGGTTTCGGCGCGGTAGCCGGGCAGGGTTTCGGCGATGGTCGGCAGTTCCGGCAGCACAGTTGAGCGTTGCAGGCCGGTGACCGCCAACGGGCGCAGCCGCCCCTGCTTGATCAGCGGCAGCGAGGGTAGCAGGCCGTCGAACATGATGTGTGCTTCCCCTTGCACAACCGCGAGCCGGCCTGGGGTGCTGCCCTTGTACGGCACATGGTTCATGCGCACGCCGGCCATGTTCTCGAACAGCGCGTTGCCGAGATGCACCGCCGAGCCGATGCCTGCGGAGGCGTACAGGATCGAGCCCGGCTTGCTGCGCGCCAGCGCGATCAGTTCGGGGATGGTCTTTACCGGAAGGGCCGGATGGGCCACGACGACCGAAGTGGTGGTCGCGACATGGATCACCGGCGCAAAGTCGCGCTCGACGTCATAGCGCAGCTTGTTGCCATGCAATGCCGCGTTGAGCGCGGTGTTGCCGCTGGAGCCCGAGAGCAGTGTGTATCCGTCCGCCGCCGACTGGGCGACCAGTTCCATGCCGATGATGCCGTTGGCCCCGGGCCGGTTGTCGACCACGGTGGGCTGGCCCAGCGCCGTGGTGAGCAGCTCCGCCGTAAGTCTTGCCAGGGTATCGCCGGTACCGCCGGGTGCGAGCGGAACGATCAAGCGCACAGGTTTTTCTGGATATGCAGCCTGCGCAGCCAGTGCACAAGGCGCCAGCGCAGCCAGCACGGCCAGCAAAGGGGCCATCAACCTGCGGGGCATCAACAACATGGCGACCATCAAAAGATCCTCCTCGCCCGGGCCTTTGAGTGTTGTCAGCGATTGACCGGGTTTATTCTTGAACCGGTGCGGCTGCGGACATGCCGTTGCCGCATGTCCGTTAATGCCTGGGACAGAGCAAGCCCGCGACCGGATTGACGCATTCTAGCGCGCCCTAATGCTGAAGCTCGAGCGGCCCGCAAGTCCAGCGGCCGTTCAGGTGTGGCAGTCGCGGCGGTAGCCTGCTGGGCCGGATGTGTCAAAACCACGCAACACGATCACGGGATTCCCGGGGTGATTCCGCCCCGGTCATGGTTTCCCCGCGAATTCACTTTTCCCGCAGCCGGCCTGCCAACCCTGGTTGTGCTCCTCAAGATCGCAGACCGGGGTGATGTCGGTTTCCGGCGCCCCGGCCAAACAGCGCTAAGTGTCCAGCGTAAGCTGCAGCGGGCCGTAACCGGGATCGGGCATCAACCGCGGGCTGCCGATTCCGGCAACGAAGCAGCCGGCCATTTGGCGGCGGCGCCGGGGGCGATTTGCAGGGAAGGTGTACGCTTGGGCATCATTGCCGGCACGTGATAACTTGCAACGCTTTTATCGAGCCGCAACGCGATCGTCGGACGCGTCATTGCGCAGAAACCTGCAGAAGAAGCGGGGCAGACCGTGTTTGTAGACAATCGTGGTGGTGTCGGCCTTGAGGGAGCCTTTTACATTGAAGGAGCTGGAGATGGTGCGCACCACCATTGCCGGCATCCCGGGCTATCTGGCCGGGGAAATCGCCGAATTGGGCAAGGTCGTCATGGTCTCGGGCGCCACTGCTGATTAAAAGCCTTCCAAATCATCCATGGCCAAACTCCCCATGCAACTAACCACCCGGCACCAGTTTGTGCAGGCGGCGAAGCCGAAAACGACTGCAGCCAAAGCAGGTGCCGCAATCGTGCGCGAGGTCGATGCGCTTGCGGGCAAGCATGACGGGGCGGCCTTGCGCGATGTGCTGCTTGATTTTTTCAGTGCGCGTGAAACACAACTCAAGCCGGTGGAAATGGAAGCGTTTTTCTCGCATCTCGTCCAGATACTGCCGCGCAAGGGGCCGGCGACCGAGTTGCTGGAGTGGGCCTATCAGTCGCTGGTGCGCATCTCCTTCAACCGCAAAGAATTCAAGCGAGCCATCGAGTTCTACAAGCAATACCTTGGGGACTGCGCGCCGCGTTGCGACTCGTATTTTGACCAGACTTATTTTGCCGGGCTGGTCAGCACCGCATCGCGGTTGACGCCTCTGGCGCGGAGGATGCGCTTTTTCCTGCTGGCCCAGTTGTTCCAGCGCACGTTGTCGCTGCCGGGACTGGTCGCGGCCTGTCATCCTATGTGCTGTGCAGTTACCTGAAGGCGGCAGACCCCGCCTTCAATGGCCGCGGGTACCGCATTTTTGATTCATTCGCAGGTCTCAGCGAACCGAAATCCGAGGACACCATTGATGACAAAGACAGCAATGCCGTCCGCCTGCAGCGGATGTCGCAGCAAGGAGCTTTTGCTGCAAGCCTTGATGAGGTCAAACGGAACCTTGCTGAATATCCGTGCATCGAATATCGCCAGGGCTGGATACCCGAGAGTTTTCCCGACGAGCCGCAGGCGCGTTACCGCTTTGTGCACATCGATGTCGATCTTTACCAGCCGACGCTGGACAGCCTCGAGTATTTCTATCCGAAGCTGGTGACCGGCGGTTATATCGTGTCTGACGATTACAGCTGGCCGGGCGCGCGCAAGGCGATCGAGGTTTTTGTATTGCGCCACCGCCTGAAACTGCGCACCACACCGACCGGGCAGGCCTACTTCAAGCGCGGACGCTGAGACGCTTCAGGGTTCTTTGAATCAGGGCTTGATGCCCGCCGCCTTGACCACGGCGGCCCACTTCGGAATCTCGCGCGCGAGAAACGAGGCCAGCTCCTCCGGAGTCGTCGCCAGCACGTCAACGCCCTGGGCATTGAGCCGTTCGCGGGCGCTGGCATCGGTCAATGCACCGCGAAAGCTGCTGTTCAGGCGCGTGACCACTTCGCGCGGCAGGCCCGCAGGGCCGAGCAGGCCATACCAGCCGGCGGATTCAAAGCCTTTTAGTGTTTCGCCGACTGTTGGCAGTTCAGGCATCACCGGCGAGCGTTGCGCACCGCACATCGCCAGTGCGCGCAGGCGGCCGGACTGGATATGGGGCAGGGTCGCAACCAGCGTATTCACCTGGAATTGCACATGTCCCGCAAGGGTGTCGGTCAGCGCGGCACCGGCACCTTTGTACGGCACGTTGACGATGTCGATTTTCGCCATGGACTTGAACAGCTCGACCGCCATCTGCTGCGAGGTGCCCGCCGAAGTGCCGGCGGTAAGCTGGCCGGGCCGCGTCTTCGCCAACGCGATGAACTCACGGATGTTTTTTACCGGCAGCGCCGGATGCACGACGAATACGGTTTGCGTCGATGCGAGCAGGCTGATTGGTGTGAAATCGCGGACCGGATCAAAGCTCAGCTTGATCGACAGGCTGGGATTGATGGCGTGGGGCGTGCTGGCCATCAGCACCGTATAGCCGTCGGGTGCTGCACGGGCGACAAACTCGGTGCCGATGTTGGTATTGCCGCCGGCACGGTTTTCGATGATGAGCTGCTGGCCGAGCAACTCGGTGAGCTTCGGCGCGATGCTGCGGGCAATGATGTCGGTGCCGCCGCCGGGTGCGGCAGGCACCACAACCCGCACCGGCTTTGCCGGATAGGCCTGCGCCCCGACCCCGCCCGGAAGCAGCAGCGCGGCGCAGAAGGCAAAGCCGGTAAAGTGCCGCATTTCAACCCGCGGCGCGTTTTGCGATGGCGCTGGCATCGTAATCGACGTTCGCCAGCTTTTCGGTATCCCACAGCTGTTTCAGCAGTGCCGCGGCCGCGGCCTTGCCGATCACCGGCCCGGCGAGTTCGGTGAACTTGTCGTTCAGTTCCTCGTCGGTCAGCGGCAGTTCCGGGTCGCCCTTGCGGTAGGGCTGGAAGTGCTCGAGCTTGCGGCCGTCGTTGAGCTCGATTTCGACCCGCGACTCGCGGCGGTTGGGATAACCCGCCGAGATTTCGGGATCGGCGATCGGCTCGATCTTTTTCAGCAGCGCGCGTACGTCCGGGTCGCTGAGGTGATCGGGGTCGAAGGCGTTAAGGCGCACGCTGCCGCGCACCAGCGCGTGGGCGACGGTGTACTGGATGCTGAATTTGGCCTGGTATTCGCCTTCGGGATTGTCGTTGTCGATGATGTTGAGGCCGGCCTTGTAGGTGTGCAGGCGGATTTTTTTTACATCCTTGTGCGAGAAGCCGTGCTGCTTCTGCAGGTGCAGCGCGCCATCGATCGACGGGAAGGTGTGGCCGCAGCAGCCGTGGTTTTTGAAGGTCATCTGGTTGATGTGGTAATCCGTGCCCAGGCCTTTCGTCGCCTTGCTCCAGTCCGGGTTCACGCTCATCGCGTTGCCGAAGCCGACTTCACCTTCGAGCATGTCGAGCGCGCCGGTGAGGCCCTTCATCGCCGCCATCGCCGCCCAGCAGCCGGCATCCGCGGCGTGGCCGCCGTGCAGCGGCTTGGTCATCGCCTGCGAGCGGAAGGCCTGCTGCAGGCCGGAGGCGAAGCTGCCGACAGTGGCCATCGCGTGCATGAACTGGTCCTTGTTGGCACCCAGCACCGTGGCTGCGGCAGCGGCGGCGCCAAAGGAGCCGACGGTGCCGGTGGTGTGCCAGTACTTGTAGTGGGAGGGCATCACCGCTTCGCCGATGCGGGTGGAGATTTCATAGCCGACGATGACGCCGCGCAGGAAGCGGTCACCGCTGGCTCCCGAGGCCTGGGCCGCGGCCAGTGCCGCGGAGATGGTCGGGCTGCCCGGGTGGTAGCCGGCGTCGCGGTAGATGTCGTCGAATTCAACCGAGTGCGAGGCGGCACCGTTGATCAGCGCTGCAGCGCGCAGTGTCGCCCGGCGGCCGGTGGCGAGCCGCGCGCGGCCGCGGTCGAGGTCCTCGGCGAAGGCTTCTTCCATCAGCTTTGCCGGATTGACGATGCTGCCGGGCAGCAGTGCCGCATACCAGTCGATCACCGCGCGCTTGGCGTGATGGATCACCTGCGGCGGCAGTTTCGAAGTCTGTTCGCGGATGGCGTAGTCGGCGAGTTGTTGCATCAGCATTGTTGTCTCCTCGGTTCCGTAGCTTTGCGGAAGGTAGTGTTGCTGCAATTAGGGTTACTTTAATCCTGTTCAGCCGCGGACGATCAGGCCGTCCACCGCAACCACCCCTTCACCTTCCTTGCGGACGATCAGCGGGTTGATCTCGGCCTCGGCGATGTCGCCGAAAGCCGCCAGTTGCGAGAACGCCGCCACGGCCACGGCCAGCGCCTTGCAGTCGCCCCTGGTCATGCCGCGGTAGCCGCGGATCACCGCCAGGCCCTTCACTTCCTCGATCATCTGCAGCGCGGTGTCTGGTGTCACCGGCGCGAGGCGCATCGCGAAGTCTTTGTAGATTTCGGCGAGCACGCCGCCGACGCCGATCACCACCAGCGGACCGACCTGTGGATCACGCTTGAAGCCGACGATGACCTCGGCCAGGCCGCGCTCCATGCGCTGCACCAGGATGCCGTTGAGTTTGGCCTGCGGATGTTTCGCTTTCACGCTGGCGAAGATCTTGTCGGCCGCCTGCTTCAGCTGCGCGGCATCGCCGATGTTCAGCACCACGCCGCCGGCATCGGTCTTGTGCGCGATGTCCGGCGACAGGATCTTCGCCACCACCGGATAAGTCATCTCGACCTTGGCGTTTGCGTCGGTCATCACCGCGGTCTGCGCCTGCGGCACGCCCAGCGTGCCGAACACCGCGCAGGCCTGCTGTTCGTTGAGCTGCTTGCCGGTGGCGGCTTGCAGCAGCGCGCCGGCCGCCGCGGTCGTCTGCGCATCGGTCTGCGGGATGTCGACGGGCGGCAGCCACTGTTTCCAGGCACGGATCGAGTCGGCACAGGATTCCGGTGTGCGGAAGCCTGCAACCCCTGCACTGGCCAGCAGTTTCAGCGAGGCTTCGGCATGCGGCGCGAGGAACACCGCCATCGCCTTGCCGCCACGGTCGGCCTCGACCATCGGCTCCACCGCGATCTGGGGCTGGAACTGCGCCGAGCTGCCTGCGACGGCCAGCACCAGGTCGCAATGGTCGGAGGCGAGCAGCGCGTTGAGCACGCCGCCGTAGATTTCCTTCTTTGCGCCGGCCAGCGTGAGGTCGGTGATCCGCGATTTGCTGATACCGATGTTTTTCTGTGCCAGTGCATCAACAACCGCATCGGTCGGGCCGACGACATCGACGCCATAGGTGCCGATGCGGTCAACCACGCAGGCGGCACCACCGCCGGTGGTGGTCATCGCAGCGACGCGGTGCTGCCGGTTGGGCTTGCGCCCCTTGACCAGCGCCGGCAGCTCGAACAGCGCCTCCAGCGTATCCACGCGCAGCATGCCGTGGGCCTTGAAGAAGGCGTCCACGGCCTCGTCGGTGCCGGCCATCGCGCCGGTATGTGACGCGGCGAGGTCCTGGCCGACTTCGGAGCGGCCCAGCTTGTAGACAATGACCGGCTTGCTCGCCGCATAGGCGCGCCGCGCGGCCTCGGCGAGGTGCTTCGCGTCGCGGATGGTTTCCATGAACAGCAGGATCGCCTCGGTGTGCGGGTCGTCCACCAGCAGGCCGGCAAGCTCCCCGACGCCGAGATCGGCTTCGTTGCCCACCGAAATCAGTTTCGAGAAACCGACGCCGCGGCCCAGCCCGCGTGACATCAGTCCGCCCATCATGCTGCCCGACTGCGACACGATGGCGAGGCCGCCCGGCGTGATCTCGAGTTTTTCCAGCACTGCATTGACCGACAGCGCGAGGTGGGTCTGCGTGCTCATCAGGCCGATGCAGTTGGGGCCGACCAGCCGCGTGCTGCTGCCGCGGACCATGTCCACCAGCTCCTGCTGCTTCGCGCGCCCGGCTTCGCCGGTTTCGGCAAAACCGTCGCTGTACACCGTGACCACCGGGATTTTCTTGTCCACGCACTGCTTCACCGCGGCCGGTACCGCCTTCGCCGGGACCATGACAAAGGCATGGTCAACCTCGCCCGGGATGGACGCGACATCCGGATATGCTTTCTCCCCGAAAACTTCGTCGCGGCCGGGGTTCACCGGAATGATTGATCCGGCATAACCGTGGCGTTTCAGGTAGCGCTGCGGACGCGAGGTGTTTTTCTTTTCGTCACTCGAAGCGCCGATCAGCGCGATGGAGCGGGGGTCGAAAACAGCTTGATAGAGTTTGTTGGTGGACATGGCATTCAAGGTCAAAAGCGTTTGCCACAGAGGTTCTTGATACCCCCTTGCGGGGTGCACAGAGGGCGCAGAGAAAACCCGAAAAGCGCGAGTGCTGTTCCGGACTTTTGTTTTTGAAGTTCTCTGTGCTCTCTGTGCTCTCTGTGGCTAAAAAGGTTTTAGCTTTTCGGCGGACGCTGCGAAAAGCTGCGCTCGAAAATGCCTTCGGCAATGCGGTTTTTCAGGATCTCGATTGAGCCGCCGGCGATCATCCAGCCGCGGCACTTGCGGAAGCAGTATTCGACCAATGATTCGTCGGTGTAGCCCATGCCGCCCATGATCTGCATCGCCTCGTTGCAGATGTCGAAGCCGGCCTGGTTGCAGAAGGCCTTGGCTATGGCGGTGTCCTCGGCCGAGGGGATGCCGTTGTCGGCGTTGACCGCGGCCTTGTAGAGCAGCAGCTGGCCGGCGTCGAGTTTCATTTTCATGTCGGCGAATTTCCACTGCAGGC
>LNFM01000892.1_pt1 | contig 79467 bp, 75 predicted proteins | sample 596031 | NCBI WGS metagenome assembly LNFM01 (sample SAMN04254537, study PRJNA301005) | activated carbon metagenome | isolation source: dual media filters at the Ann Arbor, Michigan drinking water treatment plant | place: USA: Ann Arbor | reverse complement strand
GCGGAACTCACTGCGCTCGCTGCGCTCGCTCCGTTCAGACACCCGCGATGAGTCAGTTGACGAATCGCGCTGCGCGCGAGGGCCGCGGGCCCTGCGCTTCTCGGCGCCTCAGATGCGCGCCACAGCCAGCCCCAGCCCACCTTTGCAACCACCGTGTCTTGTTCTCCGCCGTGGCGTGCCACCGACTCCCCAAGGAAGGACTCGGCTGGCGTGCGCCCGGCCGCGAACCACGACGGTTTGCAAAGGCGTGCAGCGTAGACACGCCAACGGCGGCAACCCGAAGGTCAGCTCAGAGCCGAGAACAGCCCTTCGACAAGCTGCCGCACAGCAGCCCTTCGACCTTGGCGGCACCCGCAGCGTGCAGCCCTAGATACCTTCCAGCACGCCCGCGAGCGCGTGGTTCTGCGGACCCTTGCTCGCGATCTTGGCCGAACCCAGCCGGTTGCCCAGCGCCGCACAGCGCGTCAGCGACCAGCCCCTTTCCAGGCCATAGAGCAGTGCCGCGCGAAAGGCATCGCCACAGCCCGTGGGATCGAGCAAGGCGGCGGCGGGCAGCCCCGGTACGCGCGTGCATTCGCCCTTGACCCAGACGTCGCAACCATGCTCTGCCAGCGTCACCACCATGCCATGGATATTGGGGCGGCGTGAAGTGGCCTGGGCGTCTTCGCCGGTACGTTCTTCCAGCATCCGCGCTTCGTAGTCGTTGACCGCCACCCAGGTGGCCAGCCCCAGGATCTCCTTGTGCTCGTCGCCGTTGAATTGCGGCAGTTGCTGGCCGGGGTCGAAGATGAATGGGATGTGCTGCGCGTGCATCTGGTGCGCGTGTTGCCACATGGCGTCGCGGCCGTCGGGCGCGATGATGCCGATGGCCAGGTCGGAGCGCACCGATTTCGGCGGCACTTCGATATGGTGGGCGTGGCTCATCGCGCCGGGGTGGAAGGCGGCGATCTGGTTGTTGTCGCGGTCGGTGGTGATGTGGCACTGCGCGGTGTGCAGCACCGGGTCGCGGTGGATGAGCGAGGTGTCTGCGCCCCAGCCCTGCACCCGCGCCAGGTACTCGCCGCCGTCCACGCCCAGCGCGGCCATGATGACCGGCTGGCCGCCCAGGGCCTGCAGGTTGTAGGCGATGTTGCCGGCACAGCCGCCCCATTCGCGGCGCAGCGTGGGCACCAGGAAGCTCACGTTCAGGATGTGCACCTGCTCGGGCATGATCTGCTCGGCAAAGCGCCCCGGGAACGTGGTGATGGTGTCGAAAGCAAGGGATCCGCAGATCAACGCGGGCATGGCAGCTCCGTAGGGCGTGAAGGGGGTGGGCTTGTCCCTGCCGTCGGGCTAGGGATAGAAGAGCTCGATCGTATAGCCGACGACGAGCTCTTCGCTGTCGGCGCCCGTGGACAAGGGCGCGGTCTGCAGCGTGGCCTGCAGCGCCAGGTCGCGGCCAGCGCCCACCGTGGGCTGGGCCACGCCCAGTTCAGCAGGCTGCAGCACGCGCCGCGAAAGCAGCCGGCCCTGCGCGTCGGTCAGCGACAGTTCCAGTGCGGGCACGGCCAGGTCGATCATGGCGCGGTTGCGCAGGCTGACCGTCAGCTGGTAGAGCCGGGTCTGCTCGACGCGCAGCAGGCCGCTGCTTTCCACCGTCAGCGCCTCGATCGACTTGGCCGGGCCGACGCGACAGCCCAGAACCTGGCATCCGGCTTCCAGGGCCGGCCGCAAACCCGGCCAGCGTGCGGCGGCGCTGTCTCGATAGGTATGGACCCACTGCGCCACCAGCAGCAGCGCCGCGCACACCGATGCGCTGGCCAGCGCTGCCCGCACGCGGGGCTGTCGCCAGCGCGCGGCGCGGTCGGCGCTGCGAACGAAAGAAGGCAGCGGCAGGGCCGGCTCGGAAGCCGTCGGCGTCGGGGCAGTGTTGGCCTGAGGAACGGGTCCGCCGGCATCGGCCGGCCCTGGCGGGGCCGTTTCGGAGGCTGAGACCGTGGCAGCCGGCGGGTCCGGCGCACGCTCCCGCGGGGTCGGGTCAGCGTCGGTACTGATGGGCGCCGCGCTGATGGGCTCCGCGCGGGTCGGCGGGCTGTCGGGCGGTCCGTACAAGGGCTGCGTGGCGGCCATCGCCGAATCGGGCCAGGAAGAGTCGGGCGCGGGTGGCGCCTGGGCTGGCTCGGCGCGGGTGGGCGTGAACGCGGTGGCAGAGCCAGCAGCGGAATGAGGACCGAAAGACGGGGCATGGCTCGGAGCGGACGCGGGCACAGGCGGGTTCGACATTCCGCCCGGGGGCTGGCGCAGCTCGGGCCGGCTGCTGCCCAGTTCCAGCCTGCGCGGCGCGCCCGTTTCCAGGTCGATCAGGTTTTCGGCGGCGTTGAAGACCTGTGAGCAGCGGCCGCAGCGCACCCAGCCCTCGGACACACGAAGCTGGTCGGGCACGACGCGGAAAACGGTGCTGCAGGCGGTGCAGCGCGCAGCCAGCGACGAGCCCGGAAGCGCGGTGTCAGGCACTTCGGCCTCAGGCGCCGTGTGGGCGCGTGGCGCCCATCAGGATCCAGCCGTCTTCCTGGTCGAGCACGTCCAGCGCCAGCCAGGGGGCGTAAGCGGCTTTCAGCTCGTCGGCCTGCCGCGCCAGGATGCCGGCCAGCAGCAGCCGGCCGCCGGGCGCCACATGCCCGCACAGCAGCGGCGCCAGCAACTTCAGCGGCGTGGCCAGGATGTTGGCCAGCACCAGGGCGTACACGCCTTGCGCGCTGTCGGGCAAGCCCGGGCGCAGGGCGACGTGGTTGTCGCGCGCGTTGTTGGCGGTGGCCTGCACGGCGGCGGGGTCGATGTCGACAGCGTCGGTTTCGGCGGCGCCGTGCAGCACGGCGGCAATCGCCAGGATGCCCGAGCCGCAGCCATAGTCCAGCGTGCGCGCCGCCAGCACCGCGGCCGGGTTCGTCGCCAGCCAGCGCAGGCACATGCGGGTGGTGGGGTGTGTGCCGGTGCCGAAGGCCAGCCCGGGGTCGAGTCGGATCACGCGGCTGGCGGCGGCGGGCACGGCGTGCCAGCTTGGCACCACCCAGAATTCCGGGGTGATTTCGACCGGCGCGAACTGGCTCTGCGTGATGCGCACCCAGTCCTGGTCGTGCAGTTCCGCCAGCGACTGCAGGTGCAGCCCTGTCGTCCAGTCCTGCGCCAACAGCACGGCAGCCGCAGCCTCGGCCTGGGCTTCGGTCTCGAACAGCACACGCAGGGTGGAACGGTCCCAGCCTGGAGCCGGCGGCGGCATGCCGGGTTCACCGAACAGGGCGCGTTCGGCATCGCTGTCGGCATCGGCATCCTCCACCGAAACCGACAAGGCATCGAGTTCGTCGCTGAGCGCGTCGGAAACGGGCTCCACCAGGGCTTGCGGCGCGCGCAGGGTCAGTTCGTACATGGATGTGATTGTGCTTTCAGCCCGTCGCGGAACTCGCGCAGGCCGCGCCGCCCACGTGTCTGCCCGGTTTCCGGGCCACCCGCCGCCATCGGTGCGGGCGGGCCGAGCCCGGAATTGTCGAGGAGCCCGGCGCAAGGATGACAGGCCTGCGAAGCGGCAGGCTGACGAAGCGCCTTGGACCGACCTCGGCCCGGCTCAGCGCTTGTGCTGCCCGAGCCAGCCTTCCAGATAGTGGATGCTGGTGCCGCCTTCGACGAACTTGGCGTCGACCATCAACTCGCGGTGCAGCGGGATGTTCGTCTGGATGCCTTCGACCACCGTTTCCGACAACGCCGTGCGCATGCGCGCCAGGGCCTGGCCGCGGGTGTCGCCGTGGCAGATGAGCTTGCCGATCATCGAGTCGTAGTTCGGCGGCACGAAGTAGTTGGTGTAGACGTGGGAATCGACCCGTACACCCGGCCCGCCCGGCGCATGCCACAGCGTGATGCGGCCTGGCGAAGGTACGAACTTGTAGGGGTCTTCGGCGTTGATGCGGCATTCGATGGCGTGGCCGCGCATCTCGATGTTGCGCTGGGCGAAGGGCAGCTTTTCGCCAGCCGCGACCCGGATCTGCATCTGCACGATGTCCACGCCGGTGACCATCTCCGTCACCGGATGTTCCACCTGCACGCGGGTGTTCATCTCGATGAAGAAGAATTCCCCGTTCTCGTACAGGAATTCGAAGGTGCCTGCGCCGCGATAGCCGATCTTCTTGCAGGCCGCCACGCAACGGTCGCCGATGCGTTCGATGATGCGGCGGGCGATGCCTGGTGCCGGCGCTTCTTCGATGACCTTCTGGTGGCGGCGCTGCATGCTGCAGTCGCGTTCGCCCAGCCAGACTGCATTCTTGTGCTGGTCGGCCAGGATCTGGATCTCGATGTGCCTCGGGTTTTCGAGGAACTTCTCCATGTACACGGCCGGGTTGCCGAAGGCCGCGCCGGCTTCGCTGCGGGTGGTCTGCACGGCATGCAGCAGTGCGGCTTCGGTGTGCACCACGCGCATGCCGCGTCCGCCGCCACCGCCCGAGGCCTTGATGATCACCGGGTAGCCGACAGCACGCGCCTGGCGCGTGATTTCCTTCGGGTCGTCGGGCAGCGCACCTTCGCTGCCGGGCACGCAGGGCACGCCCGAGCGAATCATCGCCTGCTTGGCGCTGACCTTGTCGCCCATGATGCGGATGCTCTCGGGCGTGGGGCCGATGAAGGTGAAGCCGCTTTGTTCGACCCGTTCCGCGAAGTCGGCGTTCTCGCTGAGAAATCCGTAGCCGGGGTGGATGGCCTCGGCGTCGGTGACTTCGGCCGTGCTGATGATGGCCGGCATGTTCAGGTAGCTCAGGCTGGACTGAGCCGGCCCGATGCACACCGCTTCGTCAGCGAGCTTGACGTATTTGGCTTCGCGGTCGGCCTCTGAATAGACAACGACCGACTTGATGCCCATTTCGCGGCAGGCGCGCTGGATCCGCAGAGCGATTTCGCCGCGGTTGGCGATGAGTATTTTCTTGAACACGGCCGTACTGCGCCTATTCGACCTGGAACAGCGGCTGGCCGAACTCCACCGGCTGCCCGTTCTCGCACAAGATGCGCACGATCTTGCCGCTGGTGTCGGACTCGATCTCGTTCATGATCTTCATCGCTTCGATGATGCAGACCGGTTCGCCTTCCTTGACCGCGTCTCCGATGTCGACAAAAGCCTTGGCCCCTGGGCTGGCCGAGCGGTAGAACGTGCCCACCATCGGCGACTTGATGTAGCGGTTGGCTGGTCCGGCGGCTGCGGCGGCCTCGGCCGGTGCCGCAGCCGGAGCCAGCGGGGCCGGGGCTGCCGGGGCAGGTGCCGCCTGGGGCATGGCATAGGCCATGGGCGCGGCAACACCACCCTTGACGATGCGCACCTTGCCTTCGGCCTCGGTGATCTCGAGTTCGGAGATGTTCGAATCAGACACCAGATCAATCAGGGTCTTGAGTTTTCTCAGGTCCATCGTGGTGGTTCCTTCAGCGTTGCTTTGATCACGCGGTGTGCGTGCTGCGCCGTGCCAATGCATGTTGCAGCGCCAGGCGGTAGCCGTCGGCGCCCAGGCCGCAGATCACGCCGACGGCCAGGTCCGACAGGTACGAGTGCTGCCTGAAGGGCTCACGGCGGTGAATGTTGGACAGGTGGATCTCGATGAACGGCAGCCCGACACCTGCCAGTGCATCGCGCAGAGCCACGCTGGTGTGGGTCAGGCCGCCGGGATTGATGAGGATGAATTCCGTGCCGTCGAGCCGCGCGTCGTGGATGCGGTCGATCAGGACGCCCTCGTGGTTGCTTTGAAGGTTTTGCAGCAAAGCGCCGCCTTCTGCTGCCATCTTTGTCAGATCAGAATTGATCTGAGCCAAAGTGGTGTGCCCATACACCTGCGGCTCGCGGGTGCCGAGCAGGTTCAGATTCGGGCCATGAAGGACGAGGATACTCATGAGAGACCCCGACTCTACGCTTTTTGGTGTCTTTTGAAAGCGATTTGACAGGTTTTTGCCGGAACTTCAGGTCTGCGCAGCCCAGCCCGCCAAGGTGGCGTAGTTGGTTTCCCCAAGATGCCGCTGCAGCGGTTTTCCGGTCGCGTCCAGCATCACCGTGAAGGGCAAGGCCCCCCGCGTGTTGCCGAGCTTGCGGCTGACTTCGGTGCCTTCGAAGCCCGCCAGAGCGATGGCATAGCCCACCGGCACGCGTTTGAGAAAGTCGCGCACCGGCCCTGGCGAGTCGATCGCCAGACCCAGCACCTGCCAGCCGCGGCCCGAGAAGTCGCGGTGAAAACGGTCGAACTCGGGCATCTCCTTGACGCAAGGCGGGCACCAGGTCGCCCAGAAGTTGAGAAGCAGCGGCTTGCCCTTCAGGCTGGCCAGGGCCAGCGTGCTGCCGTCGGGGCGGGCGAAGGCCAGATCCCACAGGAACGCCGTTTCCGGATCGCCGGCAGGGGCTTGCAGCCTGCCACCGGAAGGCCACAGGCCACTGCTGACACCCACGCCAGCGGCGCCAGCCGCCACCGCCGCGCCCGTGAGCATCAGCCGGCGCCGTTCTGGCGTCATGCCGGCACCCCGGCCATGAGGCGCTGCAGGGCAGGCAGGTCGCCGCGCCAACTGCGTCCCCGGGCGTCGGGCTTCAATGCGCCGCGCTGCTCGTCCCGGTCGCGCAGGAACAGGTGCACGCTGACCAGTTCGCCCAGGGCCGCACTGCGGGTGCCCACCGTCAGGACGTTCAGCGGTTCGCTGCCAGCGCGTTCGACCGAGCCGACGTCGTAGTCGACATTGGCGTTCACGAGCATGATCTCGGCGGCCTTGGGGTCGTCGCAGTACAGGTCCAGGTGCACTGCAGAGCGGCGCGTGGCCGTGCCGCGCCAGGCGGCACCGCTCAGGTGGGGACGGAATTCCGCCAGCCGCTGCATCCATTGCAGGGCCACTTCACGCAGGGCGCGAAGCTCGACGGGCTGGGTGTCGGCGAAAAAGAGATCGATGTGGCTGCGGACTTCGTCTTCGACTTGCTCGTTGCTGGGCAGGTCCACCGCCCGGGCGCTGCGCCGCCCCAGGTCGCGCGCGGCACGCTTCTTGGCCGCGGGGTACTCCATGCCTTCTTCCACCACCAGGCGGGCGGCGGCGATGGCGATTTCATCGGTCAGGCTCGCATTCATGGCCAGATTGTCGCGGTTCAGGGCAAAGCCACGTCGCCCATGCGTGCCAGCACTGCCTGGGCCCGGCCCAGCAGGTAGGGCGAGGCCGGCCGCTGCTCGAAGCGCTTGGGCGCAGGCAGCATCACCGCCAGCCGCGCGGCCTGGGCCGGGGCCAGCCTGGCGGCGTCGACGCGAAAGTAGTGGCGCGCCGCCGCCTGGGCGCCGAACACCCCTTCGCCCCATTCCACGTTGTTCAGGTAGATCGTCAGGATGCGTGGCTTGCTGAGCAGGGTTTCCAGGTAGAAAGTGAGCAGCAACTCCTGCGCCTTGCGAAGCACCGTGCGTTCACCGCTCAGGAACAGGTTCTTCGCCAACTGCTGGGAAATGGTCGACCCGCCCACCAGCCGAACCGACACCGGGCGTTGCCGGCGCTGTTGAAGACGTTCGGCCCGGGCCTCGCTCTTCTGGTTGCGTTGCCAGGCCTTCTCGATCGCTTCCCATTCCACGCCCCCATGGTCGGCAAAGCCGGCGTCTTCGCTGGCGATGACGGCGCGTTTCAGATGCGGCGACAAGGCCTCGTCGGCCACCCAGTCCTGGCTCCACAGGATCCGGCCCTCGGTGCTCAGCAATCGCCAGGCCTCGCTGCGCTGGAAACTGGTGGACTGCGGGTCGACCAGGTTCATCAACGACACCCGCGCGATGAACACCAGCTGCAGGCACAGGGCGCACAGCAGCAGCAGGCCCAGGCCGCGCAGCGCCTGACGCAGCATCGGGTGCCTGGCAGCGCTCACGTGCCGTCCACCTGCATGCGCAGGCTGCGGAGCACGGGCGCGGTGTCGGGCCGCAGGCCGCGCCACAGCAGGAAGGCCTCGGCGGCCTGCTCCACCAGCATGCCCAGACCGTCGCGGCCCTGCGCACCAGCGGCCACCGCCCAGGCCAGGAACGGGGCCGCGGCCGCGCCGTACATCAGGTCGACGGCCAGGGCCTGTGGCGCCAGCACCCGGGCCGGCACGGGCGACGCCGCGCCCGCCAGGCTGCTGGCGCTGGCGTTCAGGACGGTGTCGAAGGCGGGCGCCAGTGCGGCGTCGCCCAGGCTGCCGGCCGTCAGAGCCACGCCGTGCCGTTCGGCCCAGTCACGGTGGCGGGCGACCAGCGCGGTGGCCTTGTCGGGGGTCCGGTTGACCAGCATCAGTCGCGCCGGCCGTGCTGCCAGCAGCGGCCCCAGCACGCCGGCCGATGCCCCGCCGGCACCCACCAGCAGCAGGCTGCGGCCAGCCAGCGGCCAGCTGGCGTTGTGTTCCAGGTCGCGCACCAGGCCCACGCCGTCGGTGTTGTCGGCGAACCAGCCGTCGGCGTCGAAACGCAGGGTGTTGGCAGCGCCGGCCAGCTGAGCCCTGTCGCTGGCCTGCGCGGCCAGGGCCAGGGCTTCGAACTTGAAAGGCACGGTGACGTTGCAGCCGCGGGCGCCTCCGGCGGCAAACCGGCGGACGCTGTCGGCAAAGCCGTTCAGCGGGCACTCCAGCCGGCCATAGTCCAGCAGCTGCCCGGTCTGGGCGGCAAAAGCTGCATGGATCGCCGGGCTGCGGCTGTGGGCCACGGGATGGCCCAGCACGGCATAGCGATCGACGGTTCCGGGTGCGTTCATCGTCCGCTGAGGGTGGTCTGCAAGCCGTCGTCCCGAGTGAAGCGAAACCGCGAGGTGACGACGATCTGGTCGGCCTGCGCCCGCATCGCAGGCGTGAAATTGCCGAAAGGTGCGGCGGCGCGAACGATGGCCAAGGCCTGCTGGTCGAGGACCCGGTTCGTCGACGGGCGCACGATTTCGGCATCGACCACCTGGCCGGCCGCGTCCACCGTGACGTTCATCGTCAGGTCGCCGTAGAGCTTGGCGCCCTGGTGTTCAGGGAAATTGCGCGTGCCACGCTCTTCGATGCGGCGGCGCAGCGCGTCGTAGTAGAGCGCGTAGACCTCTTCGCGTGTGGCCGGGCTGATGTAGCGGCGCTTCGGCCGGGCGTTCTCTTCGTTGACGCGCTTTTCGATCTCGGCCAGCAGCCGCAGCAGCTGGCGGCGGCGCTCGTCCTGTTCCTGCTGTTCGGCGGTGCCGCCCTCACGGCTGGGGTCGGTCACGGGCAGGGCCGCGATCTCCCGGCGGATCTGCGTCAGCAGCGCCTGTTGCTGCTGCTGCAATTCCGTCACCTTCTGGCGGGCGTCGTCGGCGGCATCGCCGATCTGCAAGACGGTGTCGGGCGGCAGCGGCGATGTGGCGCGGCCTTCTTCCGCGTTGCCGCCGCCCAGCAGGTTGGCCTGGGCGATGGCCTGGGCCTGGTCGGGGGCCTCGCTGGCCCGGGCGTTGACGAGAATCACTTCCAGCGGCTCATCGCGGAAGATGCGGTTGAAGCCCTCGGGGTCGACAAAGCGCACCAGGCCCAGCGCACCGTGCGCCATCACCGAAACCAGAAGCGCCAGGTGCAGGGTGTTCGGGCGCAGTCCGGTCATCGCCATCGTCGCCAGCAGTGGGGTCTCAGGGCGCCGCCTCGGGCGCAGCCTCGGCCGGTGCGTCAGCCGGCGACAGGTCGTCGTCGCCGATCGCCAGCTTCAGGCCCCCCGTTGCAGCGCTGCCATCGTCGTCGTCGCTTTCCTCGGCACCGGCAGCGTCGGGCACGGGCGCTGCTTCATCCAGGCGGGCCAGCAAGGTGGCGTGCAGTTCCAGCGTCAACAGGTCGACGCCGGCCACCCTGGCGCGTACACGTGCACCGCGCGGCAGGCTTTCGGTGCCGCCGACACGGAACACCAGCGGCAGGGTGTCGGCGCGCACCAGGCCGTCCTTCATCACCGAGGCTTCCAGTTCGGCGACTTGGTTCTGCTCCAGCCAGCGCAGCGTCCACCAACGTTCGATGGCGTTCTGGAAGTCGTTGTAGGCGGCGTAGGCAGCGTCGAAGCCGCTGATGATGGAAAACAGGCCCGCGTCCTTCGGCTTGAACGGTGCGGCCAAAGCCGCAGTGCGGCCGTGGCGCACACAGGCCAGGATCTGCCACTGGTTCACCAGGTCGACATAGCGCCGCAGCGGCGAAGTCGCCCAGGTGTACTGGGCCACGCCCATGCCGGCGTGGGGGGCGGGCCGGGTGCCCATCTTCACCTTCACGCCCGGCATCATGCTGGCCTGGCTGCGGTAAATGCCTGGAACGCCGCATTCTGCAATCCAGCCGCCCCAGGTGCTGTTGGCCAGGATCATGGCCTCGGCGACGATCAGGTCCAGCGGCGCGCCGCGCTGGCGCGTGCTGATCACGACGCTTTCGCTGCCATCGGGCTCGCCTTGCTGTCCTGGCGCCCGTTCGAGCTTGAAGTTGTAGTCGGGACGGTTGAAGTTCTCGGGCTTGCCGCGCACGACTTCGCGCCGGCCCTTCAGCGCCTGGGCCAGACGGAAGGCGAATGCCAGTTCGGGCGCGTGCGCATAGTCGGCGGGCGCCTGGCCGGTGAGCGAGGCTTCGGTGATGACGCTGTCGAGCTGATCGTGTCGCAGGTTGGCGACGATGGGCACCCGTTCCACCTTCGTTTCGCTGGCGCGGACTTCCAGCGTGGCTTCGTCCAGCGTCACGTACAGGCTCACGGCCGGGCAGTCACGGCCTTCGGTCAAGGTGTAGGTCTGCACCACGCTGTCGGGCAGCATGGTGATCTTCCAGCCCGGCATGTAGACCGTGGAAAGGCGGTCGCGGGCGAGTTTGTCGATGGGCGAATCGGGCGCGAAGGCCAGCGCCGGTGCGGCGATGTGGATGCCGAACACCACCGTGCCCGTGCCCAGCCCCTGCACCGACAGCGCGTCGTCGATCTCGGTGGTCTGGGAATCGTCGATGGAGAAGGCCCGCACTGCGGCCAGTGGCAGCTCGTCCTTGACCGGCGGTGCCGTGAGCGCAGGAAAGCCCGTTCCCTGCGGAAAGGTCTCGAACAGAAAGCGCTTCCAGTGGAACTGGTAGGGGCTGTTGATGGCGCCGGCGCCCTTCAGCAGTTCCAGCGGCGCGCGCTGGCTGCGCTTGGCAGCTTCGACCACGGCCTTGTATTCCGGGCCGTTCTTGTCGGGTTTGAACAGGATGCGGTAGAGCTGCTCGCGCACCGGCGCCGGGCATTGCCCGGCTGCCAGCTCGGTGGCCCATTCTTCGATCTGCAGTGCCTGCTGGCGCTTGCGCTCGATGCCCAGCAGCGCTGCCTTCACGATGTCTTCGGGCGCCTTCTTGAAGTTGCCCTTGCCCAGGCGGCGGAAATAGTGCGGTGCGTCGAACAGGCGCAGCAGAGTGGCTGCCTGCTGGTCGGGCCCGGCCTTGGCGCTGAAGTAGTCGCGCGCCAGGTCGGCGAAGCTGAACTCGCCTTCAGGGGCGAATTCCCAGGCCAGGTCGAGTTCGATCGTCGTTGCCAGTGCCTGGGCCTGGGCCAGCAGTTCGGCCGGCGCGGGCTTGTCGAAGCGCAGCATCACCGCGCTGGATTTCACCTTCACGCGCTTGCCCGAGTCGAGCTCCACCTGCATCGAGGTGTCGGCTTCGGACATCACGCGGCCGGCGTGGAACTTCCCGCCGTCTTCATAGAGTGCATAGAACATGGGCGGGATTGTCGCCGCTCAGTCCAGGCCGAGTTGGCCGACCACAAAGGGCAAATGGGCCTCGAAGTCTGAGATGGCGTGATCGCCGCCAGGCAGCACGCGGACCCGGGTGCCGGCGTAGCGCGCGGCCATCTCGCGCCAGTCCAGCACTTCGTCACCCTGGGTCACCAGGCCGGCGTAACGTTCCGGCCGCGTGATGGCCGGCACCGCGATGCTTCGCAGTTCGTCGATGTACTCGGCGCGAAAGAAGAAGCCTTCTTCCGGGGCATGGAAGGCGGTCTGTTCGCCGATGTGGGCCGCCAGGTCGCGTGCCGGGTCGACGGCAGGGTTCAGCAGCAGCGCCGGCCAGCCCCGGGCTTCGGCCACGGCGGTGGCGTAGAAGCCGCCCAGCGAACTGCCCACCACCACCGAGCTGGCGGCCGGCCAGGCGCTTGTGCCGTCCAGCACCTCTGTCATGGCCTGTCGCGGAGAGGGCGGCAATTGCGGGCACCAGGCCTGGACCTCCGGGCGATGCCGGGCCAGCCAGCCCAGCAGTTGCCGGGCCTTCGCAGAACGCGGCGAAGAGCGAAAACCGTGCAGATAGAGAAGATGCGTCGGACGCTGCATGGGTCGTTCGCCCCTTCGGCGATGCAGGGCCGCAGTCTATCGGCGCCAGGCGCGAATCCGTCGCGTCAGCGCCGCCCTTGGTCGCACCGGACGCGGGCCTGAGGGCTTGCCCGCTGCCAGTTTGGCGCCTGACGCGCAGAATCCGGCTCTTTGCGAGCCGCGCCGGCAGCTTCAAGTGCTGCCGCAGGGCCCCTTCAACCCATTCTGGTCAAGTCCGTGAATAAAGTCTCCCATCGCCCGCCCGGCCGCCCGGCCGCCATTGCTGTTGCCGTGGCCCTGCTGGCCCTGACCGGATGTGCCACGACGGCACCCACAGCCAACCCCGTCGGCTCTGCCGGCCCCGCCGCCCAGGCCGCGGCCAAGCCGTCAGCCCCGGCTGCCGCCGCCGCTGCAGCAACGGCAGCCAGCGCGCCTGCTGCGCCCGGTGCCGCCGCAGGTGCAGCCGCCCGCCCCGACCCGACTGCGCCCAAGCCCTTTGCCGAGGTGTCGAAAGACGCCAAGCGCCATGACGGCTTCGTGCCGGTCTGGCGCAAGGACGAGAAGGTCTGGCTCGAGATCTCGCCCGAACAACTGGGCAAGCCGATGCTGTTCACCGTCAACGTCGCGCAGTCGGTGGGTGAGCGTGGCCTCTATGCCGGCGCCATGGCGCGTGAATGGCTGGTCGAATTCCGCCGGGTGGGCAACCAGATGCAGGTGCTGGCCCGCCAGCAGGGCTTTCGCGCCCCGCGCGACCCGGTGGCGGCCCGCGCTGTGGCCGAAGGCTTCAGCGACAGCCTGATTGCTGCCGGGCCCGTGGTCAGCGCTGCGCATCCCGAGCGCAAGTCGGTGCTGGTGGACGCGGCCTTCCTGCTGGCCGACATCCCCGGCACCAGCACCCAGCTGGAAGCTGCCTTCAGGCTGCCTTACGCCGTCGACCGCGCCAATTCCTCCTTCGAGAAGTTGCGCGCCGACAAGGACCTGACGACCCTGACCGCCAAGGTGCATTACGCCGTGCCGCGCATCGGTGCGCCGCCGTTGCTGCCGCCGGGTGCGCCACCGCCGCCGCCGCCGGTGGCTCCGCCGCGCACCACACCCGACCCGCGCAGCCTGTTCATCAGCTACGTCTACAACTTCCGCGCGCTTCCTGCCCAGCCCATGGCCACCCGCGCTGCCGACTCCCGCGTGGGCTTCTTCACCGACAGTTTCGTCGACATGTCCGACGACCTGTCGCCCGTGAACCGGCGCGACAACATCACGCGCTGGCGCCTGGAAAAGAAGGACCCGGCCGCAGCCTTGTCGGAACCCGTTCAGCCCATCACCTTCTGGATGGACCGCAACATTCCGCAGCGCTACCGCAAGTCGGTCGAGGCCGGCATCCTGGAATGGAACAAGGCCTTCGAACGCATCGGCTTCAAGAACGCCATCGTCGCGCGGCAGCAGCCCGATGACGCCGACTTCGACCTGCTCGACGCCAGCCACGCTTCGGTGCGCTGGTTCCAGGGTGCCGATGTCGGCTTCGCCCAGGGCCCGAGCAACACCGACCCGCGCACCGGTGAGATCCTCGACGCCGACATCCGCATGTCCGATGTCTTCGGCCGCGGCGCGCGCCGGCTCGTGGCCGAAGACCTGTTCGGCAGCGATGCCCAGCCGGCGTGGCGGCAGGGCCTGGACGCGCTGTGGGGCTTGCCAGGGCGCACTGGCAGCGATGTCTGCACCTTCGCGATGGACGGGGCGCGTGAACTCGGCTTCGCGCTCGACCTGCTCGACGCCCGCGGCGACCTCGACCCCGCCGGCCCCGAGGCCGAAAAGCTGGCGCAGGACTACGTCAAGGACGTCATCGTCCACGAGGTCGGCCATGCCCTGGGCATGCGCCACAATTTCATCGCCAGCACCACCGTCACGCAGGCGCAACTGCGCAACCCAGTGCAGGCAGCGCGGGCCATCAGCGGCTCGGTCATGGACTACAACCCCTTCAACCTGTCCTTGCAGGGCGAGCCTCGCAGCGAGCCCAACATGACCGGACTGGGCGCCTACGACTACTGGGCCATCGAGTACGCCTACAAGCCGCTGACCCCAGGTCAGGAAGCCGCCGAGCTGAAGGCCATCCTGGAAAAGAGCCGCAGCGACCCCCAGCTGGCCTTCGCCGACGACGGTGACGCCATGATGGCCATGGACCCGCGCATCAATCAGTTCGACCTGGGCGACGACCCGCTGGCCTTCGCCCAGCGCCGCGTGCAGTTGAGCAAGGAACTGTGGCAGCGTGTGCAGGCGCGTGGCGTGCAACCCGGCGACGACGCGCTGCGCCTGCGCCGCAGCCTGCTGTCGGGGCTGACGCAGATGTCGCGCATGCCGCCCATCGTGGCCAAGTACGTGGGCGGTTTCTACACCGAACGCGACATCCAGGGCACCGGCAAGGCCGGCTTCAGGCCCGTGGAAACGGCGGTGCAGCGCCGCGCGCTGGAGTTCCTGAACCGCGAGATCTTCGCCACCGACAGCTTCCGCTTCAAGCCCGAGTTCCTGGCCAGCCTGACCCCCGACTTCATCGAGTGGCAGCGCAGCATCGTCAGCATTCCGCAAAGCGTGCAGACGCTGCAGACGCAGGTGCTGGACAGCCTGCTGGCCCCGGGGGTCGCGCGCCGGCTGCTGGAGCAGCCGCTGTACCTGCCCGAAGCGCAGCGCCGCGATGCCCTGTCGCTGAACGAGGTCTACGCCACGGTGCAGGGCGCGGTCTGGTCAGAACTGAAGAGCGGGCGCGAGATCGACCCGATGCGCCGCACCCTGCAGCGTGAGCACCTGAAGCGGCTGCAGGCCATGCTGACCCGCCCGAACCCAGCCATGCCTGCCGATGCCATCAGCCTGGCCCGGCTGCAGGCGCAGGAACTGCAGAGGCAGCTGCGCACGGCCTCGGCCCGGCCGGGGTTGACGGTGGAGAACCAGGCGCACCTGCAGGACGCGCTGGCGCTCGTCACCGAAGCCTTGCGCGCCACGCTGCAGCGCGGCTGAGAAGGGGCCCGGCAGGCGCTGGGTGCCGGGCCGCGACCGTCAGCCCGGGGGTCCCTGGCCGCCGGTGCTTCAGGCGCTGGCGGACAGGGCCGTCAGCAGCTTGTCGTGGATGCCGCCGAAGCCGCCGTTGCTCATGCACAGCACGTGGTCGCCAGGGCGGGCGACGCGCACGACGGCTGCGACCAGGGCATCGACCTTGTCCAGCACCACGGCGCTGGCGCCCAGCGGCGCCAGGGCTTCCTTCGCACTCCAGCCGTAGTCGCCCTGCAGGCAGAAGCTGAGGTCGGCTCCTTCCAGCGCCCAGGGCAGCTGGGCTTTCATCGTGCCCAGCTTCATCGTGTTGCTGCGCGGTTCGAACACGGCCAGGATGCGCTGCGAAGCGCCGCCGCCAGGGCCGCGTTCCAGTTTCAGCCGCAGCCCGTCGACGGTGGTGCGCATGGCCGTGGGGTGGTGTGCGAAGTCGTCGTAGACCGCGACGCCGCGAACCTCTCCGCGCAGTTCCATGCGCCGGCGCACGTTCTCGAAGCTGCCCAGCGCCTGGGCGGCCTGGTCGGGGGCGACGCCCACGTGTTCGGCAGCGCCGATGGCAGCCAGGGCGTTCATCTGGTTGTGTTCGCCCAGCAACGACCAGTCCACCCGGCCCAGTTTCAGGCTGCCGCGCAGCACGTCGAAGGCGTGCGGCTCGCCGCGCGCGCACAGGCCGCCGGGGACCTCGCGCCGGGTGCCGAAGTGCAGCACCTCGCTCCAGCAGCCACGCTGGAGCACACGCTGCAGTGCTTCGTCGCGCGCATTCACCACCAGCCTGCCGCTCGCCGGCACGGTGCGCACCAGATGGTGGAACTGGGTTTCGATGGCCGCCAGGTCGGGGAAGATGTCGGCGTGGTCGTGCTCCAGGTTGTTCAGTACGGCCGTGCGCGGCCGGTAGTGCACGAACTTGCTGCGCTTGTCGAACAGCGCGGTGTCGTATTCGTCGGCCTCGATCACGAAGCAGGGGCCCTGGCCCAGGCGGGCCGAGATGCCGAAGTTCTGCGGCACGCCGCCGACCAGGAAACCCGGCTTGAGGCCTGCACTTTCCAGGATCCATGCCAGCATCGAGGTGGTCGTGGTCTTGCCGTGGGTGCCGGCCACGGCCAGCACATGCCGGCCGAAAAGAACATGTTCGGCCAGCCACTGCGGGCCGCTGGTGTAGGCACTGCCGGCGTCGAGCAGGGCCTCCATCAGCGCATTGCCACGGGTGACGACGTTGCCGATGACGAACACGTCGGGCTTGAGCGCCAGCTGGTCGGCGCCGAAGCCTTCGATCAGCTCGATGCCCAGAGCCCGAAGCTGGTCACTCATGGGCGGGTAGACGCCGGCGTCACAGCCGGTGACGCGGTGGCCGGCTTCGCGGGCCAGTGCCGCCAGGCCGCCCATGAAGGTGCCGCAGATACCCAGGATGTGGATGTGCATGCCATGGGATTCTAGGAGTCGCTGCCCGGCTGTCTGCTAGGGTTGTGTGATGTTCGACGCATCCGCAGTTTCAGTCGCGCCCCCGCCCGTGATCACCCCTGTCTTCGCCGGCATCCCTGCGATTGCCAGCAGCCCCTGGGCTTACCCGATGCTGGAGTCTGTGCACACCATCGGCGTGGCGCTGCTGCTGGGCAATCTGGTGCTGCTGGAGCTGCGGGTCTGGGGTCGCGGCGTCGAGATTCCCGTGCTGCCGCTGGCCCGCCTGGCCTTGTCGATTTCGCTGACGGGTTTTTGCCTGCTCGGCATCACCGGCCTGCTGATGTTCGCCGCGGCGCCGGGCGAGATGTTGGCCAACCGGCTGTTCGTCATCAAGATGGGCCTGGTCATGCTGGCCGGGTTGAACGCCGCCTGGTTCCATGCGCGTCAGGGTTTGCAGCGACTCGACGCCACCGCGCGTGCCCAGACCCTGATATCGCTGGGGCTGTGGATCGCAGCCATCATTTGTGGTCGATGGATCGCCTATCTGTGAGGATCAACATGCTAAGACGTCACTTCCTGCTGTCCACCGCGGCCATCGGCGCCGTTTCGGCCCCCGTGGCCCAGGCCCACCACGGCTGGAGCAGCTTTGACCAGGCCCGCCCCATCTATCTGGAAGGCCGGGCCGCGAACGTCGCCTGGCGCAACCCCCATGCCGAGCTGACGCTGGAACTTCCCGCCAAGCTGGCGCTGCCCGCCGACCTGGCCACCCGCCCTGTGCCGGCGCAGGCAGCGGCCGTCGACGGCGCCGGCCTGCTGAAGGCGGCCCAGCTGCCTGCTCGCAAGGACCCGCGCTGGGCCATCGAACTGGCGCCGCTGACGCGCATGAACGCCTGGGGTGTACCCGAAATCAAGAATGGCGACAGTCTGGCCGTGCTTGGCTTCACCTTCACTGGCGAGAAAGGCGATGCCGTCCTGCGGGTGGAGTACCTGTTCCTGGGCGGCAAGACCTACGGCCTGCGGTCTTCGCCGGCCTGAGGCAAAGGCCTGGCTGCCGCTAGTGCCACCAGTTTCGCAGCGCGCGCAGCAGGCTGGCGAAGACGCTCAGCAACTCGAAACCCTCTGACGGGTCGGGCCGGTTGCGGCCCATCGCTGCGTCGGCCTCGGTCTGCATCTCGCGGGCACGCTGTCGCTGGCGCTGCACACCGGCGTCCTGCGCGGCCAGGCGTTGGCGCACGACGTGCGGCGCCGGCCGTTCGGCGTGAGCCAGCAGGGCAGGGCGCAGTTCGCTGACCAGCCGGTGGGCTTCTGCCAGCCCCGGCGTCGTCACGGTGGCCTCGCATTGCGGGCAGGACCAGCCTCGGTCAGCGGGCAGGGCAGCACCGCAGGCCTGGCATCCCAGGGCGCCCGCGCGGCCAGCCACACCGTGCACCGCGTGGCCGCGGGTGGCGCCTTCAGGGTCCAGCGCCTGGGCCAGTCGTGCCACGTCGAAGACAGAAGGCACACTCTGACACCAACGGCATTGCGGGTCGCCCGCCTCGACGCCGCCGCCGCAGTTCACGCAATGGATGGCGCCATCGCGTTGCAGCGCCCGCTGACGGTCGGCCGAGCTCATCGGCCGCAGCAGGCCCTTCTCGTTCAGGAACTGGGCGAACGACTGGTAGGCGCCATGGCGCTGCGCGCATTCGATCTGTTGCGACTTGCCCCAGCGTGTCTGGTTGTGCACGGTGCGCACCGGACCGTTACAGCGCGGGCAGGGTGGGGCAGCGCGCAGCGCCTGGTGGGCCAGGGTCTGGGTGTCGGCCATTTCGCCGATCAAGGCCAGCAGCCCCGGGCCCGCCAGGCGCGCCGCTTCGATCGCGTCGAACCAGACCAGATGGCAGGGCGCGCACAGGTCGATCTCGACCTGGCTTCCGTAATGGCCCGTCAGGTGCAGCGCGCGCAGTGCGCCACCGCAGTTGCCGCAGCGCAGGGCTGGCGGCGCCATGCCCTGGCTCAGCTGCGCAGCGCCTCGGCCGCCGCCGCCACGGTGGCGGCAATGTCGGCCTCAGTGTGGGCGGCGCTGACGAAGCCGGCCTCGTACAGTGCTGGCGCCAGGTACACGCCGCGGTCGAGCATGCCGTGGAAGAAGCGGTTGAAACGCTCCTTGTCGGTGGCCATGACGACGCTGTAGTTTTGCGGCAGTTCGCTGGCGAAGAAAAAGCCGAACATGCCGCCTTCGCTGTCGCCCACGAAAGGCACGCCGGCGTCCTGCGCCACTTTCGTCAGGCCCGCCACCAGCGACTGCGTGCGAGCAGCCAGCGCATCGTAGAAGCCGGGCCTGCTGATTTCCTTCAGTGTGGCCAGCCCGCAGGCCGTGGCCACGGGGTTTCCGCTCAGGGTCCCGGCCTGGTAGACCGGACCCAGCGGCGCCAGCTGGCTCATCACCTTCTTCGTGCTGCCGAAGGCCGCCAGCGGCATGCCGCCGCCGATGACCTTGCCGAACACGCTCATGTCGGGTTCGAAGCCGGGAATGAGTTTGGCGTAGACGCTCTGTGCCCCGCCTAGCGCAACGCGGAAACCTGTCATGACCTCATCGAACGCCAGCATCGCGCCATGCTGCGTGCACAGCTCGCGCAGCCGCTTCATGAATGGCACGCTGGCGCGCACGAAGTTCATGTTGCCGCAGATGGGCTCGATCATCACGCAGGCGATCTCGTCGCCCTGCGCCTTGAAGCAGGCTTCGAGCTGCTCGATGTTGTTGTATTCCAGGACCAGGGTGTGCTGCACCACTTCGGCCGGCACGCCGGCGCTGGTGGGAAAACCGAAGGTGGCCAGGCCCGAACCGGCCTTCACCAGCAGCGCGTCGGCATGGCCGTGGTAGCAGCCCTCGAACTTGACGATCTTGCTGCGCCCGGTGGCGCCGCGCGCCAGGCGGATGGCGCTCATGCCGGCCTCGGTGCCGCTGCTGACCAGGCGCACTTGCTCGACGCTGGGCACCAGGTCGATGATGGCCTCGGCCAGCTCCACCTCGCGTTCGGTGGGCGCGCCGAAGCTGAAACCGTCGGCGGCGGCCTGGTGTACCGCGTCCAGCACGGCCGGGTGGCCATGGCCCAGGATCATCGGGCCCCAGCTGCCGATGTAATCGATGTACTTCGTGCCCTCGGCGTCCCACATGTAGGCGCCCTGCGCCCGCTGGATGAAACGCGGCGTGCCCCCGACCGCCCGAAACGCCCGCACCGGCGAGTTCACGCCACCTGGTATGACGCCCTGCGCCCGCTGAAAGAGTTGTTCGTTACTGTTCATGTCACCGTCCGAAAAAACCAAGCTTCCCGCCGCGGAACCGGCTCTGCCGGTCCGCTGGCGGACGCCCCCTCGGGGGGCAGCGAGCGCCAGCGAGCGTGGGGGCTCAATGCACACGCCTGGGCGCGCCCTTGGTGCTCTTGCCTTCGTCGAAGCCTTCCGGGCCGGCCGGGCCGCCAGCGCCGCCGCCTCCGAAGTCTCCACCTTCGCCATCGACCTCGCCGTCTTCAGGGCCGGGCAGGGCCCAGAAGAAGCGGTCGGGCACGATGTTGCCCATGCCCGGGCGGAAGCCGGCGTCCAGGCTCTGGTCGAGGAAGCTGAGCGCTTCACCGACGGCGGCCTGCAGCTCGCTGCCGGCCGCGAGCAGCGCCGCCAGGGCTGCAGACAGCGTGTCGCCGGCACCGGTGAAGCCGGCGTCGAAACGTTCGAACTTCTCGCCCGTGAGCGCACCCTGCGGCGAAGCCAGCACGTTGTCGATGTAGCTTTCGGTGCCCTGGGCCGAGGCCTTGCCGGGCAGCATGATGCCGGTGACGAGCACATAGCGCGTGCCGTGTTCGCCTGCCGCCACGGCCAGTTCGCGGGCCGAGGGCGGTCGTTCGTTGTCCCATTCGGGCAGCAGGAAGTCCTGCAGCGTCTTGTGGTTGCCCACCAGCACCTCGGTGGCCGGCAGGATCAGTTCGCGGAAGGCGTCCAGATAGGGCTGCAACTGGTCTTCCTCCAGCCAGGCCAGGCTGGGCATGTAGCTGACCAGGGGCAGATCGGTGTAGTCGGACAGCACCTCGGCCACGGCGCTGACACCGTCGGCAGAACCCAGGAAGCCCACCTTCCAGCCTGCGACAGTGACATCTTCCAGGATGGTGCGTGCCTGTTCGGCGATGACGTCGGGGTCGACGGGGTGGTGGTCGAAGGTGTCGGCGGTGTCGCGCATGACGATGGAGGTGACCACCGGCAGCGCGTGCGCGCCCATGGCGGCGATGGTCGCGACATCACCCGCGGTGCCGGTCGCGCCGCTGGGGTCGGTGGCGTTGAAGCTCATCACGCAGGCCGGGGCCGGCGGCTCGACGCCGGGGTCGCCGGGTTCCGTGGCCGTGGCGGGTTGGGGGTTCATGGATCGGGCCTCGGAAGCAAACGGACAGGTAGGAACTGCGTTTAGCTGCCCACAAATGCTCCTTTTCCGAGGAATGCGGGTCGCTAGAATCGTTCACCATTGTAGTGAGCTGACTGAGGCATCGTGACCGAACCCCGTACCTGGATGTGCCTGATCTGTGGCTGGATCTACGATGAATCCGTCGGCGACCCCGAACATGGCATTCCGCCCGGCACAGCCTGGGCGGATGTCTCAATGAACTGGACCTGCCCGGAATGCGGTGCTCGCAAGGAAGACTTCGAGATGGTCCAGATCTAGACCTGACCACGGGCTGCGCCATCGTGCGCTTCCCGCGGTTGTCCCTCGAGGAGAAGACCGCTTGGAAAGCCTGATGTCCGACCCCGGCACGCAACTGGCCGAAGGCCTCGACCCGACGGGTGGGGTCACTGGCGCCAAGGTGCTGGTCATCGATGACAGCAACACCATTCGGCGCAGTGCCGAGATCTTCCTGCGCCAGGGTGGCCACGAGGTGGTGCTGGCCGAGGACGGCTTCGATGCCCTGGCCAAGGTCAACGACCACGATCCCGAGCTGATCTTCTGCGACATCCTCATGCCGCGGCTGGACGGCTACCAGACCTGCGCCATCATCAAGCGCAACCCCCGCTTCGCCCATGTGCCCGTGATCATGCTGTCCAGCAAGGACGGCCTGTTCGACAAGGCTCGCGGCCGCATGGTCGGCAGCCAGGACTACCTGACCAAGCCCTTCACCAAGGAACAGCTGCTGCGCGCAGTGGAATCCTTCCGCCGCAAGAGCGGCTGACCCCCTGTCCAGCGCAGGAATCAGGACCCCCAGATGACGATCCAGAAGATCCTCGTGGTCGACGACTCGAAGACCGAACTGCACCACCTGTCTGAATTGCTGGGCAAGCGTGGCTACATGGTGCGCACTGCCGAAAACGGTGAAGAGGCCATGCGCCGCCTGGGCGAGGAAAAGCCCGATCTCGTGCTGATGGACGTGGTGATGCCGGGCCAGAACGGCTTCCAGCTGACGCGCGCCATCACCCGCGACCCCCGCTTTGCCGACGTGCCTGTGATCATGTGCACCAGCAAGAACCAGGAAACCGACAAGGTCTGGGGCATGCGCCAGGGCGCCCGCGACTACATCGTCAAGCCCGTCAACGGCGACGAGCTGATCGCCAAGATCCGCGCGTTCGACTGAAGGCCTGCCGCACCATGTCCAACCGCGACGCCCTGCGCGACCTGCAAAGCCGGCTGGCCGAACGCCTGCAGCTGGCTCGCACCGAAGCCCGGCCGATGTCCTGGCTGGCGGTGGAATGTGCCGGCACGGGCCTGCTCGTGCCTCTGGCCGGTGCCGGCGAGATCTTCTCCGTCAGCGCCTTGCTGCCGGTACCGCACACCCAGCCCTGGTTCGTGGGCGTGGCCAATCTGCGCGGCGGCCTGCACGGGGTCGTCGACCTGGCGGCATTCCTGGGGCTGCGACCGCCGCACCCGGCCGACGCCCCGCGCGAACAGTCCAGGCTGCTCGCCCTGAATGCCGCGCTGGGCTCGCACAGCGCACTGCTGGTGGACCGGCTGGCCGGCCTGCGCAGCGGTGAACAGCTGGTGCTCGAGGCCGACGACGACGCCGAACGGCCGCCGTTTGCCCGGGGCCGCTGGCGCGATGGCGAAGGCCGCGTCTGGCAGGAGCTCGACCTGGCGGCGCTGGCCCGCAATGAACAGTTTCTTGCGATTGCGGCATGACTTGCCGCCCCCCCGTTGCCGCCCACGACGAGCGGCGCGCGGACTAGACCCGATGAGGACCACATGAGCTTCCTGGACAGGATCAAGGGCCAGAACGGCCGCGGTCAACAAGGCCGCGACTCGATCGCGACCACCAGCCGCTTCGACGACATCGCGCTGGCCGACAGCCCGATGGAAGCCACGGTGCGCCTGGCCGGCGCCGGCACGGCCCGGCAGGACGCTGGCCCGTCGATCATTTCCGAGGCCGTGCCGTCGGAACTGGCTGCCGACTATGGTGAAACGCGCAGCATGATCGAGCCTTCGCCCGATGCCCAGCCTTCGGCGTTCAGCAGTGGCCTGCCCGTCATCGACCGCCTGCCCCTGGCGCGTCAGCAGCGAATCGCGGCCGTGCTGTTCGGCCTGGGCGTGCTCGGCCTCTTGGCAGCGGTGGTTCTGAGCTTGAATGCCGGCACCCGCAACGCCGAACAGGTGGCCGCCGCAGCGCAGGCGCAGACGCAGTCGCAGCGTCTGGCGAAGTCGGTCACGCAGGGGGTGGTCGGCCAGGCCTCGGCCTTCCCCGAGATGCGCGAGAGCATGGCCGTGCTGGCCCGCAACGTGCGCAGCCTGGGTGACGGCTCTGGCGGCGTGCCGGCGTTGCCGGTCGACCTCCAGGCCCAGCTGCAGCCGCTGCTGCCGCTGGTCGACAAGGCAGAGAAGAACGCCGGTGTCGTGCTCACCCAGGAACAGACCCTGACCCAGGTGAGCCAGTCACTGCGCGTCATCAACCGCCAGAGCGGCGAACTGCTCGAGATGGCCGAAGCGGTGAGTGCGCTGAAGCTCGCGGCTGGCGCGAACTCGGCCGAGCTGTCGGCGCTGGGTCAGCTGACGATGCTGACGCAACGCATCGGCAAGAGCGCCAACGAGTTCCTCACCACCGAAGGCGTCAGCGCCGAGGCGGTGTTCCTGCTGGGCAAGGACCTGAACAGCTTTCGCGACCTGAGCAAGGGTCTTGCCGAGGGCGACCCCGAACTGCGCCTGCCCGGCACCCGCGACGCCGCCACGCGTGACGCGCTCGCCAGGCTGGCCAGCCAGTATGAGCAGACGCGCACGGCTGCGCAGGCCATCCTGGGCAACCTGCAAGGCCTGGTGGCCGCGCGCGAGGCGCAGACGGCCATCGTTGCCGACAGCGAACCGCTGCGCCAGGGCCTGGACAGCCTGCAGCAGGGCCTGGCCGACCGAGGTGGCTTCGGCGGCTGGCCGGTATGGCTGGGGCTGGCCTCGTTGCTGGCCATGCTGGGCGGCGGCTTCGCGCTGCTGCGCCTGTTCGTCAGCGACCAGACCTCCCGTTCCAGCCTGGCCGAGGCCCAGCGCCGCGAAGCCGAGCGCCAGGAGCAGGAAGCCAAGCGCGTCAACGACGCCAACCAGGCCGCGATTCTTCGCCTGATGAACGAACTGCAGACGGTGGCCGAAGGCGACCTGACGCAACAGGCCACCGTCACCGAAGACATCACCGGCGCGATTGCCGACTCGGTGAACTACACGGTGGAAGAACTGCGTACGCTGGTCGAGCAGGTTCAGACCACGGTCGACCGCGTCACCGACACCACCCAGCAGGTCGAGCAGACATCGACCGAGCTGCTCGCGGCATCGACCGAACAACTGCGCGAGATCCGCGACACCGGTGAATCGGTGCTGCAGATGGCCGGTCGCATCAACGACGTGTCGGCCCAGGCCCAGGAAACGGCTTCGGTGGCGCGCCAGTCGCTGGTTGCTGCCGAAAGCGGCCTGAGCGCCGTGCAGGACACCATCGGCGGCATGAACGCCATCCGCGACCAGATCCAGGAAACCAGCAAGCGCATCAAGCGACTGGGCGAAAGCAGCCAGGAGATCGGCGAGATCACCGAGCTCATCAGCGACATCACCGAGCAGACCAACGTGCTGGCGCTGAACGCCGCCATCCAGGCGGCCAGCGCCGGTGAAGCCGGCCGCGGCTTCAGCGTCGTGGCCGAGGAAGTGCAACGTCTGGCCGAACGCTCTGGCGACGCCACCAAGCAGATCGCCGCCATCGTCCGCACCATTCAGACCGACACCCAGGACGCCGTGGCCGCGATGGAGCGCAGCACCCAGGGCGTGGTCGAAGGTGCGCGCCTGTCCGATGCCGCCGGCACCGCGCTGGCCGACATCGACCGCGTCGTGCGTGAATTGTCCGAGCTGATCGCCCGGATTTCTTCCGAGGCCCTGAAGGAAGCCGAATCGGCGAACGTCGTTGCCGCCAACATCCAGCACATCTTCGCCGTGACCGAACAGACCTCCGAAGGGACTCGTTCGACGGCGCAGATGGTGCGTGAACTGTCCCGCACTGCCGAAGAGCTGAAAGCTTCGGTGTCACGCTTCAAGGTGGCCTGAGGATGCACGGCACCATGTCAGCGCCGAACCTGGCCGCTCCGGCCGACGACCTGAGCGCGATTGCCTGGGTCCAGGCCGAACTGCGCCGCACGCTGGAGGCTTCGCACAAGCAACTGCGGCGTTATCTGCGCGAATCCGACTCGATTGGCGCATCCGACCTGGACAGCGCCGACCCCGCGCCACTGACCGCGGCACGCCATCTCTTGCATCAGGGTGTGGGCGCGCTGGAGATGCTTTGCCTGCCGGCCCTGGCCCAGGTGTTGCGCGCCAGCGAAGCGGCGGTGCAACGCATCATCGCCCGTCCAGCGCTGCTCAATACGGCGGCGCTGGAGGTCATCGAACGCAATTCTTTCGCCCTGCTGGACTACCTGACCCGGCAGCTGGCCGGCAAGCCGGTCTTGCCGGTGATGCTGTTCCCGCAGTACCGCGCCACGCAGCAGCTGGCCGGTGCAGACCGCGTGCATCCTGCCGACCTGTGCGCTCGCGCCTGGGAATGGCGGTCGCTGCCAATCGACCGAAGCGCCCGGCCGCGGCGGACCGACGACGCCACGCGCGCCGAGATGGAGAACCTGGTGCTGGGCCTGATGCGCCAGCCCGAGACCGGCTCGCTGGCACAAATGAGCGACCTGTGCTCCGACATTGCCGCCGGCGCCGCCGAGCAGGCCGGGGCAGACCACCTTGCAACCTTCTGGCAACTGGCTGCAGCCATGTTCGAGGCGCAGGCCGGCGGCCTGTTGAAGAGCGACATTTACGTCAAGCGCGTGGCCTCGCGCCTGCTGGCGCAGCTTCGCATGGACTCGCGCGGCCATCACGAGCCTTCTGACCGGCTTGCCCAGGACCTTCTGTTCTTCTGTCAGCACGCGGCTGAACCCACCGACGAACACCCTGCGCCCAGGCTTGCCGCCGTCCGTGCGACTTGGCCGCAGGCGGGCGCGGGTACCGCCGACTACGAAACCGCCAGCCTGGGGCGTTTCGACCCTGCCGTGCTGGCGCTGGCCCGCAAGCGCGTTGCTTCTGCGAAGGACGCCTGGTCGGCCGTTGCCGGCGGCGAACTGCACCGCCTGGGCACGCTGGGCGAGGCTTTTGCGCTGGTCGACGACTCGGTACGGCGTATCTTCCCGGCTGGCGACGTGCTCGGCGCTGCGCTGAACGCTGCTGCCGAACAGACGGTGGCTGCCGAAGCTGAACCCGCCCCCACGCTGGCGATGGAAGTGGCCACGGCGCTGCTGTATCTGGACGCCTGTCTGGAAGACGGCGACTTCGACCACGCCCAGCTGCCGGCACGTGTGCGCCGTCTTGCCGAGCGGATCACCCAGGTTGCCGCCGGCGCCGACCCGCAGCCGCTGGAAGGCTGGATGGAAGAGCTGTACCGCCGTGTCAGCGACCGCCAGACCATGGGCAGCGTGGTCCAGGAACTGCGCGCCTCGCTGTCCGAAGTCGAAAAGCACATCGACGAGTTCTTCCGCCAGCCCGACAGCCGGTCGGGGCTGGTGCCGGTGCCGCAGCAGCTGTCGTCGATGCGTGGCGTGCTGTCCGTGCTGGGAATGACGCAGGCCTCGCAGGCCGTGCTGCACATGCGGGACGACGTCGACGTGCTGATCAAGGACGAGGGCGCGCACGCAGCGGCTCTGCCTGCGGCCGAGATCGACCGTCTGGCCGACAACCTGGGCGCCCTGAGCTTTCTCATCGACATGCTCAGCGTGCAGCCGCAGCTGGCCAAGTCGCTGTTCCACTTCGACCCCGCCACCGGCAAGCTGAGCGCCTTGATGGGCCAGGCCGCGCTGCTCCGCGAGGCCCCGGCCGTTGCCGCCACGCGTTTCGCAGCGCCGCCGGCGGCCACCGAGATGCCTCTGGCCGACCAGGTCCAGGACCTGGCCCGCGCCATGCGCGAGACCGACGCCACGAGCCGGCTGGGCGACGACGAACTGCTGCAGCGCCTGGAGCAACTGTCGCAGCAGGCCCTGGCTGCCGACGAGGGCGAGCTGGCGCGCACCATGACCGGTGCTCGTGTTGCGCTGCGCAGTGCCGGCGACCCGGCCACGCGTCGAGCCCTGCGCTTCGACCTGGCGCAAGGCCTGCTGGGTCTGGCGCCGCAGGCGGCGATGCCCGCGGCTGTGCCGACCACGCCAGTGCCGCCGCCCCAGCCACCCACGGCGCCGGGCCAGACCGGTCTCGAGGAAGACCTCGAGATGCGGGAAATCTTCCTCGAGGAGGCACGCGAAGTCGTTGCCGATGCCGAAGCCGCGCTGCAGCGCCTGGGCGACCACCCCGAGTCGGCAGCCGACCTGACGCAGCTGCGCCGGGCCTTCCACACACTCAAGGGCAGCAGCCGCATGGTCGGGCTGAACGCCTTCGGCACCGCCGCCTGGGCCTGCGAACAGTTGTTCAATCACCGCCTGGCGGCGCAGCCGGCCCGCATGGATTCAGCGTTGCGGCACTTCACGGAAGATGCACTGGCCACACTGGGTCGCTGGACCGATGCCATCGAGCAGGACCAGGGTGCCGATTTCGACCCCGCCCGGCTGGTGGCAACGGCCGACGCGCTGCGTCTGGGCGAAAGCTTGCCCCTGGCAGAGCAGGGCGAGGACCTGGCCGAGGCACCGGTCCTTGCGGAGGAAACCGGGACGGCCCAGGCCTTGCCGCTGTTGCCTGATCTTCCCGAAATGACGGAGACGACGGAAGAGTTCCCGGGCCTTTCCGCGCTGCAAGCGGCAGACCCTGCCACGCCGCACGAACTTCCGGACCTGCCGGAGTTCCCCGAGCTGCAGGGAGACTCCATCCTCGTCGACGCCATCCACCAGCCCGTGGTGCCCGCGGAGCCGGCCGAGGCGGCAGCAGCGGCAGCAGCGGCCGGCACAGGCTTCCCGGACTTGCCGGAGCTGACGGACTTGCCGGCACTGCCCGATCTCCCTGATCTCCCTGATCTCCCTGATCTTCCGCAGCTGCCCGACCTGCCGGAGTTCCCGACGGTGCATGCGCTGGCGACGAGCGAACCAGAGCCAGTGCCAGAGTCCGAGCCCGAATCGGCTCCAGAGCCCGCTGAAGCTGTCGTCCAAGCGCAGGCAGGTCATGAGGCGTCCGATGACGCTGTTCTGGTCGACGACGAATCCGGCCGGCCAGACGGTTTTCCAGCCCTGCCAGCCGATGCTGCTGTCCTGCCTTTCGAACTCGATTTCGAGGGCGAAAGCGCCGAAACCGCGGCCGAGTCGCCCGGCCTGGCGACGGACCTGGCCAGCCGGGTGCCCGACCTGCCCAGCGCCGCCGACCTGGACCTGCGCGCGCCGGCCAAGCCGCGCGACGCGGTCCTGCCTTTCGAGTTCAACCTGGCCGACCTGGGCCAGGCGCCTGCCCAGCCCAGCCCGGCGGCCGCCCTGTTGCTGACGACCGAACTGCCTGCGAGCGACGTGCCGGCAGGCGAGCACATGCCGCTGGCCGGGACGCTCGAATTGCCGGCCGAAGGTCTGCCCCGTGTTACTGGCGTGGACGAACTGGTGCTGGACCTGGCCGAGCTCGACGCGTCGCCCGACGTCGACGCCGCACCCGTGGATTCCAAGGCGCCGCTGATCGAAAGCGACCTGCCCTTGGTCCTGGAAGGCGAGAGCGATTCGTCCTTCGTCGAGCATCAGGCGGATGCTGCCGAAGCCGCGGCGCAGGTCGAGGACGACGACACCACGGCCGACGACGCCCCGCTGCCCCCTGCCGAGCATGTGCCCGAAGAAGAACCGGTCAAGGTCATCGGCTCGCTGCGCATCGGCATCCCGCTGTTCAACATCTTCCTGAACGAGGCCGACGAGCTGTCGCGCCGTTTGGGCACCGAATTGTCGGAATGGGCTCTGGAGTGCGAGGACCGGCCCGTTGCCGACAGCACGATCGCGCTGGCGCATTCGCTGGCAGGCAATTCCGCCACTGTGGGCTACACCGACCTGTCGGCCTTGGGCCGGGCTCTGGAACACGCGCTGATGCGTTCGCAAGCCGCGGGCTACGGACGCGAAGGGGAAGGCGTCCTGTTCATCGACAGCGCCGACGAAGTGCGGCGGCTGTTGCATCAGTTTGCCGCCGGTTTCCTGCGGCCGGTCTCGGCTGTGCTGATGGAGCGCCTGGCCGAACACGAGCGCTGGCCCGTGCCCGAGCCCCGCCTGCGTCCGGATGCAGGCGACAGCGTGGCCGGCGCACTTTCGACCGCAGTACCTGACGATCTAGAGGCTGAGGCTGAGGCTGAGGCTGAGGCTGAGGCTGAAGCTGGCATGGCTGCGCCGCCACTCATGGCAACAGCGCAGGCCGAGCCATCGGCCGAGATCGAGGACCACATCGACGACGAGCTGTTCCCGATTTTCGAAGAAGAGGCCGAGGAACTGCTGCCGCAGCTCCAGGGCAAGTTGCGCGATTGGGTGGAACACCCCGGCGACCTGGACGCCCCGTCGGCCTGCATGCGCACGCTGCACACTTTCAAGGGCGGCGCCCGGCTGGCTGGCGCGATGCGCCTGGGCGAGATCGCGCATCAGCTCGAAGCCGCCATCGAACGCCTGGTGGCACAAGACACCGTGGCTTCGCAAGACGTCGAGCCCTTGCTGGCCCGCGCCGACACGATGTCGGTGGCCTTCGCACAACTGCGTGCACCCCATGCTGTCGATGTGGCCCCGATGGCCTCGCCGTCGCAACCCGACGAGGACCGCGCGCCCGCTTCTGTCCAGGCCGAAGCCGCGCCGGCCGAAGTGCCCGAGGACGAAGCGGCAGCGGCCGCGAACCCGGCAGCGGCCGAACCGGATGCCGTTGACGAAACGGCTGCATCCGGCAATCTCGCTGACGCCGCCGACTCCTCGGCGTCGACCGATGATGTCGATGCAGGCCAGTCCCCGGTCGAAGCTGATGCGCCTGCCCAGCCCGAGCCGGGAATTCAGATCGACGCCGACACCCCCATCCCTGCCGAGGCTGGGGCCGGGGCAGCGCCTGCTGTTGCGGCAATCGGCGTGGCCGCAGCCGCCGGCATCGACTGGTCACGCTTCAACCGGCCGGTGGCGGTGTCGGCCCAGGCGGCAGTGCCGGCAGAACGCGCCAGCAACACGGCAGGCACGGGCGCGGTGCGGGTACGCGCAGGCCTGCTCGACCGCCTGGTCAACCAGGCCGGTGAAGTGAGCATCACCCGCGCCCGCATCGACGCCGACGTGCGCACCTTGCAAAGCAGCCTGCACGAGCTCACCGAGAGCCTGGACCGCATGCGCCGCCAGTTGCGCGACATCGAACTGCAGGCCGAGACGCAGATCTCGTCGCGCATGGAGGCCGCCAAGGCCTCGTCTCAGGCCTTCGACCCACTGGAAATGGACCGTTTCACGCGTTTCCAGGAATTGACGCGCTTCATGGCCGAATCGGTCAACGACGTGGCCACGCTGCAGCGCAGCCTGCAACGCACGCTGCAGAGCACCGAAGACGAACTGGCTGCACAGGCCCGGCTCACGCGCGAATTGCAGGAAGACCTGTTGCGCACGCGCATGGTCGAATTCGAGAGCATGGCTGACCGCCTGTACCGCACGGTGCGCCAGGCGGCCAAGGAAACAGGCAAGCTGGCCCGGCTGGACATCATTGGCGGCGGCATCGAGATCGACCGCGGCGTGCTGGAGCGCATGACCGGCCCCTTCGAGCATCTGTTGCGAAACAGCGTGGCCCACGGTGTCGAGACCCAGGACCGGCGCCGCGCTGCGGGGAAGAACCCGGAAGGCCAGGTCAGCATCCAGGTGACGCAGGCCGGCAACGAGGTGGCCATCGAGTTTTGCGACGACGGTGCCGGGCTGGACCTGCCGCGCATTCGCGAGCGCGGGCTCGAGCGCGGGCTGATCACCGCCGACAAGGACCTGAGTGACGAAGAACTCTCGCAACTGATCTTCTCGCCCGGCTTCAGCACCGCCACCACGGTGACCGAACTGGCCGGCCGCGGCATCGGCATGGACGTCGTCCGGTCCGAGGTGAATGCCATGGGCGGGCGCATCGAACTGCACACCGACTCGGGCAAGGGCACGCGCCTGCGCCTGCTGCTGCCGCTGACCACGGCGGTGACGCAGGTCGTGATGCTGCGCTGCGGCGTGATGAGCGTGGCCGTGCCTTCGACCCTGGTGGAAGTGGTGCGGCGCGTGCCTCTGGCCGAGGTCGACGCGGCTTACGAAAGCGGCAGCTTCGAGTTCGGCGAGGAAACCTTGCCCTTCTTCTGGCTGCCGGCCTTGCTGCAGGAAGGCAGCCAGGGCGACAGCCGCTCGCGGTCGCAGTCGGTGGTCATCATCCGCAGCGCGTCACAGCGTGTGGCCCTGCATGTCGATGAAGTCGTCGGCAACCAGGAAGTCGTGGTCAAGAACGTCGGTCCGCAATTGGCGCGTCTGCCCGGCCTGGCTGGGGTGACGCTGCTGCCTTCGGGCGTGGTTTCGCTGATCTACAACCCAGTGGCCCTGGCGTCGGTGTATGCGGACTCGGCACGCCGCCTGATGCGCCAGCAACCCACCGGGGCCGAAGGTGCTGCGGCCGACCTGGCAGGCGCCGCCGCCCAGGCCCAACGCACGCCGATGGTCATGGTGGTCGACGATTCGCTGACGGTGCGCCGGGTCACGCAAAGGCTGCTGGTGCGCGAGGGCTATCGCGTCGTGCTGGCCAAGGACGGGCTGGAAGCGCTGGAACGGCTGGCCGAGGAGCGCCCGGCGGTGCTGTTGTCTGACATCGAGATGCCGCGCATGGACGGTTTCGACCTGCTGCGCAACGTGCGTGCCGACGCCCGCCTGGCCGGGTTGCCGGTCGTGATGATCACATCGCGCATCGCCCAGAAGCACCGCGACTACGCCATGGAGCTGGGCGTGGACCACTACCTGGGCAAGCCCTACTCCGAAGAGCTGCTGCTGTCGCTGGTGGCGCGCTACACGGGGGCCGAGCAGGCCGCGCACGCGGCCTTGCCAGCCTGACCGGAGGCAGCCGACCGCCAGCCCCCCTGGCGTTTGCCCGGTGACGATCCGCAATCGGTCGACCGGCTGGCCGTGTTGAGTGGTTCGCGTGACCGCGGACTGCTCGACGTGAGTCGGGCCGATGCCCTGGGCCACCTGCTGCAGCCGCGGCGGCCGATGGTCCGGCCCCCCGCGGACCCGGTTGACGCCGCCGGACTCCGGAGAAACCCTGGTCTTCGATCGGGTAAATCAAACGTTTGATTTTGGTCGCTACACTCGCGACCGATGACTCCAGCCACCCCGAAGGACGCGTCCGCCGAAGAACCCCGCAGCCGGCTGCTGATGGCCGGCCTTCGCCTGTTCGCGCAGCAGGGCTACAGCAAGACCAGCACCCGCGAGCTGGCGGAGGCGGCGCAGGTGAACGTCGCCGCGATCAGCTACTACTTCGGCGACAAGGCGGGCCTGTACCGGGCCGTGTTCCTCGAACCCATGGGGGGGTCGCCGGAATCCGACCTGGCGCGCTACAGCCATCCGCAGCTGAGCCTGGCCCAGGCCCTGGCCGGCTTTTACGCCTGTTTCGTCGAACCGCTGAAGCGCGGCGACATGGTGCGGCTGTGCATGAAGCTGCATTTCCGCGAGATGCTGGAGCCCACCGGCCTGTGGCCCTATGACGCCGCGCACGGCATCAAGCCCCTGCACGACGGGCTGGTGCAGGTGCTGTGCCGCCACATGGGGCTGAGGCAGGACGCCGCCAGCTGCGCCGCCGACGCCGACCTGCAACGCCTGGCCATCGGCCTGGCTGGCCTGGGCGTGCATCTGCACGTGGGCTACGACATGAGCGAGGCGCTGGCTCCGGGGCTGATGGCCGGCCCCGAGCAGATTGAATGCTGGTCCGACCGGTTGGTGATGTACGGGCTGGCCATGGTGCGCGCCGAAGCCCAGCGCCGGGGCGTCGGCTTGAACGAGGGCTCGATTCCTTGAAACACATCCACTTCCCCCCAGCGGACGGCCTGGCACGCGCCGCGCCCTCCAAGCCAGGCTTGCCTGGCATCCTGGTCGCGCTGGCGCTGCTTCAAGGCTGCGCCAGCATGGCCCCACCACCGGCCACGATGCCGGGGAAGCCCGGCGCCGACCTGGCCTGGCAGACCGTGTTGCCCTCGGCCAGCGGCCTGGTCGTGGTTCCGGCGGCCGACTTCTGGGCCCGCTTCGGCGACCCGGCGCTGCCCGCCTTGCTGCAGGCCGCGCAGGCTTCCAGCCCCAGCCTGGCCGCTGCCGCCGCACGCATCGAACGCGCCCGCGCCACGCAAACGGCGGCCGGCGCAGTGCTGCTGCCGCAGGTCAGCGCCACGGCTGGCCTGAGCGCTGGGCGCAGCGTTCCGGGCTTGGCCACCAGCAGCAGTGCCAGCGCCGGCCTGCAGGCCGGCTGGGAGATCGACCTGTTCGGCGCGAATGCCGCCGGCCGCCTGGCCGCCGGCGCCCGCCTGCGCGGCGCCCAGGCGCAGCTGGCCGATGCGCAGACGGCCCTGGCCGCCGAAGTCACCGCCAGCCTGACCGACCTGCGCGCCTGCGAGGCCCAGACCCGCACCACCCAGCTGGACGCCGACAGCCGTGCCGAAACCGCCCGCCTCACCGACCTGAGCGCCCGCGCCGGGTTCACGGCACCGGCCGATGCGGCGCTGGCGCGGGCCGGTGCGGCGCAGGCGCGCGCCGCTGCCACGCAGCAGCGCGGGCAGTGCGACCTCCTCGTGAAGGGTCTGGTCGAATTGACCGACCTGCCCGAGCCTGCATTGCGGGCGCAGCTGTCTGCTGCCACCGCACGGCTGCCGCAGCCCCCCGCGGTGCTGCCGCCCAGCCTGCCGGCCGAACTGCTGGCCCAGCGCCCCGACCTGCAGGACGCCACGCTCGCGGTGCAGGCGGCCGCTGCCGACCGCGACCGCGCTGCGGCGCTGCAACTTCCGCAAGTCAGCCTGAGCGGGTCGATCGGTGGCCTGGCGCTGCGCAGTGGCGGCGAAACCCAGCGCGGCGGCACTTGGTCGATCGGGCCGCTGAGCGTGAACTTTCCGCTGTTCGACGCGGGCAGCCGCGCTGCCAACACCGCCGCGGCCCGGGCCGAATACGACAACGCGGTGGCCCAGTACCGCGCCGCCACGCGCCGCGCGCTGCGCGAGGTCGAGACCAGCCTTGTCAGCCTGCAGAGCACCGCCGCCCGCTTCGACGATGCCCGCAGCGCCACCACCGATTTCGAGGCCGCGCTGGTGGCCACCCAGGCGCGCCAGCAAGGCGGCCTGGCCAGCCTGCTGGACCTGGAGAACGCCCGGCGCAATGCCCTGGCAGCGCAAAGCGCGTTGATCGAACTGCAGCGCGAACGCGCCCAGGCCTGGGTGGCGCTGGTGCGCGCGCTGGGCGCGGGCTGGCGGGCCGATGCGTCGCAGCCTGCGGCATCGGCCGCCGCGCCGAACCTGGCCTCCTCCAAGCCGACTCTTTCGAACCCCTCGACGACCCTGGTTTCGGGTGTACGACCATGAATGATCACGTTCTCTCTGCTTCGTCCCGCGGCAAGCTGCCCTGGCTCTGGGGCGGCGGCGTGCTGCTGCTCGCCGCCGGCACCCTGGCCGCGGTGTCGGTTCTGGCGGCTGACCCGCCCCCGGCCGCCGCTGAACAGGTGGCCAAGCCGGCGCTGACCGTGACGCTGGCCAGCCCGCAGCGCGGTGAACTGCCCGTCTCGGTGGCCGCCAACGGCAGCGTGGCCGCCTGGCAGGAGGCCATCATCGGCGCCGAGGCCCAGGGCCTGCGCCTGGCCGAGGTGCGCGTGAACGTGGGCGACCGCGTCAAGCGCGGCCAGGTGCTGGCCAGCTTTGCCGCGGCCTTGCCCCAGGCCGACCTGGCCCAGGCCCGCGCCGCGGTGGCCGAAGCCGAGGCCACGCTGGCCGAAGCCGGCGCGAACGCCAGGCGCGCACGCGACCTGCAGGCCAGCGGCGCCTTGAGCGAACAGCAGATCAACCAGTTCCTGACCGCAGAGCGCACTGCCGAAGCGCGCCTGCAGGCCCAGCGCGCGCTGTTCCAGACCCAGCAGCTGCGCCTGGCGCAGACCCAGGTGCTGGCCCCCGACGACGGCGTCATCAGCGCGCGCCTGGCCACGGTGGGCGCGGTCGTCAGCCCGGGCCAGGAACTGTTCCGCCTGATCCGCCAGGGCCGGCTGGAATGGCGCGCCGAAGTCGCCAGCAGCGAGCTCGCTGCCCTGCAGCCCGGCATGGCAGTGCGGGTGACGCCGGCCGGCGGCCAGCCCGTGCTGGGCAAGCTGCGCATCGTCGCCCCGACGGTGGACGCGGCCACGCGCAACGGCCTGGTCTATGTCGACCTGCCCCAGCCCGGCACGGCGCGTGCCGGCATGTTCGCGCGGGGGGAATTCCAGGTCGGCAGCACCGCGGCGCTGACGCTGCCGCAGACCGCCGTGCTGCTGCGCGACGGCTTCAGCTATGTTTTCCAGGTGGGCCCCGACAACAAGGTGCGCCAGGTCAAGGTGACGGTGGGCCGCCGCCTGGGCGAGCGCATCGAGATCACCGGTGGCCTGGACCCAGCGGCGCGCGTGGTCGCCAGCGGCGCGGGCTTCCTGGGCGACGGCGACACCGTCCGTGTCGTCGCTGCCGCCCCGGCTGTGACCACGGCCAAGTAACTCCTGCTGCTGAAGAGTCCAGCCATGAACGTTTCCGCCTGGTGCATCCGCAACCCCATCCCCGCGGTGATGCTGTTCATCATGCTCACGCTGCTGGGTGCGATGGGCTTCAAGAGCATGAAGGTGCAGCAGTTCCCCGACATCGACCTGCCCACCGTCACGATCAATGCCAGCCTGCCTGGCGCGGCGCCGGCCCAGCTGGAAACCGAGGTCGCGCGCAAGCTGGAGAACGCCGTCGCGTCGATCCAGGGCCTGAAGAACATCTACACCAAGGTGCAGGACGGCGTGGCCATCGTCACCGCTGAATTCCGCCTGGAAAAGCCCACCCAGGAAGCGCTGGACGACGTGCGCGCCGCTGTCCAGCGCGTGCGCGCCGACCTGCCCGCCGACCTGCGCGACCCCGTCATCAGCAAGGTCGAACTGTCGGGTTCGCCGATCCTGACCTATACCGTCTCGTCCACCCGCATGGACGAGGAACAGCTTTCCTGGTTCGTCGACAACGACGTGACCAAGGCCATGCTGGCGGTGCGTGGCGTGGGCAGCGTGGCGCGGGTGGGTGGCGTCACGCGTGAGGTGCGCGTGGACATCGACCCGGCCAAGCTGCTGGCGCTGAACGCCACCGCGTCAGACATCTCGCGCCAGCTGCGCGCCATTCAGCAGGACGCCAGTGGCGGTCGCACCGACGTCGGCGGCATCGAGCAAAGCGTGCGCACCATCGCCACCGTGCAGAGCGCGGCCGAACTGGCGCAGCTGGACATCGGGCTGAGCGACGGCCGCCGCATCCGCCTGAGCGAGGTCGCCAGCGTCACCGACACCGTGGCCGAGCAACGCAGCGCTGCACTGTTGAACGGCAAGCCGGTGGTGGGTTTCGAGATCGTGCGCAGCCGCGGCGCGAGCGAGACCGACGTCGCGGAAGGCGTGCGCGCGGCCATCGACAAGTTCACCGCCGAACGGCCCGACGTGACAGTGACCGAAGCCTTCAACTTCGTCGACGCCACCGTCGAGAACTTCCACGGCAGCATGATCCTGCTGCTGGAAGGCGCGATCCTGGCCGTGGTCGTGGTGTGGTTCTTCCTGCGCGACTGGCGCGCCACCTTCGTGGCGGCGGTGGCGCTGCCACTGTCCATCATGCCGGCCTTCGCCGCCATGTACTACCTGTTCGACTTCTCGCTCAACGTCATCACCCTGCTCAGCCTGTCGCTGGTGGTGGGCATCCTGGTCGACGACGCCATCGTCGAGATCGAGAACATCATGCGCCACCTGCGCATGGGCAAGACGCCGTTCGAAGCCGCGATGGAAGCCGCCGACGAAATCGGGCTGGCCGTGATCGCCACCACCTTCACGCTGATCGCCGTGTTCCTGCCCACCGCCTTCATGAGCGGCGTGCCGGGCAAGTTCTTCGTCCAGTTCGGCTGGACGGCAGCCATCGCGGTTTTCTTCAGCCTGGTGGTGGCGCGCATGCTCACGCCGATGATGGCGGCCTACATGCTGAAGCTGCCGACCAAGCCCCATGTCGAGCCCGCCTGGCTGACGCGCTACGGACACTGGGCCGAGTGGTGCCTGAAGCATCGTCTTTTGACGCTGCTGGCCACGGCGGTGTTCTTCGTCGGTTCATTCTGGCTGGTGACCAAGCTCGAAGCCGGCTTCATTCCGCCCGATGACTTCGGCCAGACCCAGGTGATGGTGACCCTGCCGCCCGGCAGCACCTTCCAGCAGACCCTGGCCGCGGCCGAACAGGCGCGCAGCGTGATCGAAAAGCACCCGCACGTGAAGCTGATCTACACCGCGGTGGGTGGTGGCAGCACCGGCGCCGACACCTTCACCCCCGGTGGCGGCTTGCCCGAAGTGCGCGTGGCCACGCTCACCCTGAACCTGACCCACCGCACCGACCGCGACCTCAGCAAGCAGGACATCGAAGCCGAACTGCGCGAGCTGCTGGGCGTGATTCCTGGCGCGCGCATCAAGGTCGGTTTTGGCCAGAGTTCCGAGAAGTACGTGCTGGTGCTGGCCGGTGAAGACGGCGCCACGCTGGCCGCCCATGCCGCGGTGGTGGAGCGCGAGCTGCGCACCATTCCCGGCATCGGCAACGTCACCAGCAGTTCCAGCCTGGTGCGCCCCGAGCTCATCGTGCGGCCCGATCCGGCCCGCGCCGCCGACCTGGGCGTGACGAGTGCGGCCATTGCCGACACCCTGCGCATCGCCACCGCCGGCGACTACGACCAGAGCCTGGCCAAGCTGAACTTGAGCCAGCGCCAGATCCCCATCGTCGTGCGCCTGCCGGCCGAGGCCCGCACCGACCTGGCCCTGCTGGCCAGGCTGCCGGTGCCTGGAACGCATGGCCCGGTGATGCTGGGCAACGTGGCGACGTTGTCGATCGACAGCGGGCCGGCGCAGATCGACCGGTACAACCGCCAGCGCAACGTCAACTTCGAGATCGAACTGAACCAGCGCCCGCTGGGCCAGGTGAAGGACGCGGCCCTGGCCCTGCCCAGCCTGCAGCAGCTGCCGCCCGGCGTGATCCAGACCGAGATCGGCGATGCCGAAGCCATGGCCGAGCTTTTCGCCAGCTTCGGCCTGGCCATGCTGACCGGCGTGCTGTGCATCTACATCGTGCTGGTGCTGCTGTTCAAGGATTTCGTCCAGCCCATCACCATCCTCGGGGCGCTGGTGCTGTCGATCCCCGGCGCCTTCCTGGCTCTGTTCGTTACCGGCACGGCCCTGACCATGCCCAGCATGATCGGCCTGATCATGCTGATGGGCATCGCCACCAAGAACAGCATCCTGCTGGTCGACTACATCATCATCGCTCGGCGCGACCACGGCATGGACCGCTGGTCCGCCATCCTCGACGCCTGCCACAAGCGGGCCCGGCCGATCGTGATGACGACCATCGCGATGGGCGCAGGCATGATGCCCATCGCCCTGGGCCTGGGCACCGACCCGAGCTTCCGCGCGCCGATGGCCATCGTCGTGATCGGCGGGTTGATCACCAGCACCTTCCTCAGCCTGCTGGTGATTCCGGTGGTGTTCACCTTCGTCGACGATGCCGTGAACGGCCTGAAGCGCTTGCTGCGGCGGGGCCGTCTTGCCGCGGACCAGCCCGCCGGACCCTTGATCCAGGAGAAGCAGGCATGAAACCCTTGTCCAAACTGCCGCGCCGCCTGCTGCTGCAGGCTGCTGCCGGTGCCGCTGCGCTGGCTGTGCTGAAACTGCAGGCCGCAGAAAGCCGGGTCACCCGCGCCGTCCAGGTGCTGGACCTGGACTGGGTCGACGGCGCGCGTCAGCGTCCCGTGCCGGTTCGGCTGCATCTGCCCGGCGCCACCGAGGGCAGCGCCCGCGGGCTGCCGCTGGTGGTGTTCTCGCACGGCATCGGCGGTTCGCGCCGGGGCTACAGCTACCTGGGGCAGCACTTTGCGCGCCACGGCGTGGCCAGCCTGCACCTGCAGCATGTCGGCAGCGACCGCGCGCTCAGGTCGGGCAGCGTCCTGGGCCTGCTCGGCCGCCTGCAGGACGCGGCCCAGGACGCCGAAGCCATCAACCGCGCCAAGGACCTGCGCTTTGCGCTGGACACCTTGTTGACCGGCGAGCTCGCCCCGCGCTTCGACGACAGCCGCATCGTTGCTGCCGGCCACAGCTATGGCGCCAACACCACCTTGCTGGCCGCGGGTGCCCGTGTGCCCCGCGAAGGCCGCGAGATCGTGCTCAAGGACGATCGCGTGCGCGCCGCCATCGTCATTTCCGCGCCGCCCTTCTACGGCGAAAGCGAGCCCGGCCGCGTGTTGTCCGGCATCACCGTGCCCAGCCTGCACGTGACGGCCACCGACGACGTGATCCGCATTCCCGGCTACTTCAGCGGGTCGGAAGACCGTGTCGCGCTGTTCGAGGCCATGGGCGGCGAACGCAAATGGCTGGCGGTGTTCGAAGGCGGTTCGCACAGCATGTTCACCGACCGCAGCGGCACTGGCGGCGTGACGCTGAACCCGCAGGTGAAGGCCGCCACCCAGGCACTGACCCTGGCCTTCGTGCGCACGGTGTTCGACGGCGAAGCGGCGGCGCTTGCAGCCTGGCCGCAGCAGCACGCCGGCATCCTGGCCCGGTTCAGCGCGCCGGCCTGAGGCGCTTCAGCCCGTGCGCCAGGCCAGCCTGACGCCGCCGCGCCACCACATGGCCGCCAGCGCAAAGAAGCCCAGCACGAAGATCAGCGCGCCCCACCATTCGGTGACGTTCTCGACGCGCCCCTTCCATTCGACAGGCAGGGTGGCGGCGACGATGGCATTGCCCACCCCCAGCGCCACCAGCGTGCACGCCAGGGCCACGTGGGCGCGCACCAGCGGCGCGGGCAGCCGGGTGGCGTGCGGCTGCCCTGACTGCGCCTGCGCCCGCGCCAGCATCTGCACGCCCCGGCCCAGCAGCAGCATGCTCAGGCAGGTGAAGCCGAAGTACACCACCGTGCCGTACTGCCGCAGCGCGCGGTAGACGGGACCCTCGGTGCCCAGGAAAGTGGCGTACAGCACCAGGGCCACCGCCGCCGTGGCGCCCAGCAGGGCCAGCGCCTGCAGCGAGCGGCCAGGTCCCAGCTCGTGCTTCAACCACTGCGCCGCCAGCAGCCACACCAGGCCCTGCAGCGTGGCCGCCGGAAGCATCAAGGCACGGAACAGATGGTTGGGCAGGTCGTGGCGCGCTGCACGGCTGATCGACACGCAGCCATCGATCAGGGGGTTGCAGGCCGGCACCAGTTCCAGCCGTACCGACAGCGCAAAGGCCAGCAAAGCGGCCACCAGTGGCATCAGCCCTGCGAACAAGGCCAGCGGCCACAGGGGCAGCCCCGGGGCCGGTGCGGGCGGGCGCGATTCTGCGGCCATCAGAAGCGGTGTACCAGGCCCAGGTTCATGCCCCAGCTGCCGGGTTCGCGGGTCAGCGGGCTGTCGGCGGCCTGCCCGACCAGCTGCGAGACCGCGACGCCGCCGAACACTGCCCAGCGGGGCGCCAGTGCCTGGCGCAGGCCGAGGCTGAAGCTGAGGTCGCGCAGCCCGGCCGACAGGGTCGTGACCGGGTTGCCATTGCGTGCTGCCTGCTCGGGCGTGACGCCGTAGTAGGTCTGCAGGTGGCGGCGATCGCCCCAGCCCAGCGAGAGCGTGGCGTTGGCGCCGAGCGACGGCGTCAAGGGCAGGTCCCGCGCCACCTGCAGTTCACCCAGCAAACCGCCACCACGGCCCAGCGCGTCCACGGCCGCGGTCGAACGCAGCCGCCAACCATCGTGCAGCCGGTACGACACGCTCAGGCGCAGCCGCAGGGTGCGTCGGATGTCGCCCTGGCCGAGCAGTTCTGGGCTGTCGGATTCACGGCGCCCGCTGTCGATGCGCAGGCCCAGGCCGGCACGCAGGCGTTCGCCGTCGGCCAGCTCCACCCGCAGGCCCCCGCCGGTGCCCGCCTCGGTGCCCCGCACCGAGAAGGCGCTGCGGCTGGCCAGGCTGACCCGGCCCCAGCGCAGTGCCAGGCCCGGCGTGATGCCGGTGTCGCGCCGGGCCGAACCCGGGTAGGGCGGGCCGTTGTTGGCGACGAAGCCCACGGCGGCATCCCAGGCGCGTGAGGGCGCGCGTTCGACCTGCGTCTCTTCGGCGCTCTGGGCCAGGGCAGAAGCCGCGCAGCCGGCCAGCACCGAGCCAGCCAGCGCCGTCGGCAGCAGAGCGGGGCGTGACCGACGCTGGACCATGCCCGATTGTTCCGCCCGACCCGGTTCGCACCAAGCAACAGCCCCCTGCTGGACAGGGCCAGGCGCAGGGCCCTGTGCCGCTTGTCGAGCGCCTCACGCTTTCGTGCAAATCGCGCGGCGCCGCGATGGGCAAGGCTGGATGTCGGCTGTCGGCCGGCAATCCAGCGTCGGTTCGCAGCCATCACCCGCCGTTCGTCGGCGTCAGCTACACAGCCGATGTCTCGATGCGGCTTCTCGGGCCTGGGGGGAGCGACCTCTTGACATCCGTTGCTAAGCAAGTAGGATGTAGATACAAATAAAGATATACATCATGGATCTGCAAATTGCGAAATGGGGCAACAGTCTCGCCCTGCGGATCCCATCCGAGATCGTACGTCGGCTCGGGTTGCGTGAAGGGGCTACCGTAAAGGTCCAACTCAATGTCGACGGAAGCTTGTCGATTCGGCCGGCACAGTGGAATCGCAAGGCATTTGCGCTTGAATTGACCCAGGCTCGCAGTGCCATGCCAATGAGCGACCCCGTGATGGAGGAGTTGCGCGGTGGCGCGCGGTACTGACATGGTCTACGTCGACACCAGCGTGCTCGTGCCCTTGTTTCTGAACGAACCGCACAGCGTGACAGTTGCCGCCTGGTATGCCCGCGAAGAAGGGGAACTTGTCGCTGCGGCCTGGTGCGTTCCGGAGTTCGCCAGCGCCCTCGGCATCAAGCAGCGCACCGGTTCGATCAACACGCAGCAGGCCCAGGGCGCCTGGGCCCGCTTCGAGCGCATGGTGGCTGCCGACCTTCGACTGCTTCCAGTCGAACCCGCCAACTTCCACCGTGCAGCAGAACTGGTCCTCGATGCGGCGAGCGGGTTGCGCGCTGGCGACGCCTTGCACCTGGCCTGTGCCGAGACTGCGGGCGCGAAGCACATGGCAACCCTGGACGACGCCCTGAGCCGCAATGCACAGCGCCTGAAGATCAAGCCTGTGGTGCTGCGCGTCCCGCCCTGACAGACACGGGTGGGGTTCCAGTGGCGACGATGTTTGGCAGTTGCTCCTCATCCATGAGCGGCCAAAAGCCGCTCGGGGTCGGTAACGTCCTGCGGTCTGGTCGTGAAGCAGACCTATCCCGACCCGCTCGGCCGGTTCAGCTGCCGTGCCTACGTGCCCACCCCAGCCCGGCCAGACCCAGCAGCAGTACCGCTGCACCCGGTTCAGGCACCGGCCTCAGGAAAGTCGTGATCGCGGCGCCGCACACGTTCTCATAGGCGGAGCCCTACAGGGTCATGCTGTAGTCGGCGTTGACTTGCACGTCGGCGAAGCCATAGACGATGTCGTTGCTGCCGCCGCCGCAGTCTGGCAGCCTCAGCCTGCCTGCTTGACGACGGCGTAGCGCTGCAGCGTCTTTTCGCGGGCTGCGGCGTGGTCCACCACCGGCATCGGGTAGGTCTGGCCGAGCACCACGCCGGCGGCCTGCAGATCGAGCGGCCGCGCCAGCCAGGGGGCGTGGATCAGCTTGTCGGGCAGTTCCGCCAGTTCGGGCAGGTAGCGGCGGATGAAGCGGCCCTGGGGGTCGAACTTCTCGCTTTGCGCCACCGGGTTGAAGATGCGGAAGTAAGGTTGGGCGTCGCAGCCGCTGGAAGCCGCCCATTGCCAGCCACCGTTGTTCGCCGCCAGGTCGAAGTCGTTCAGGTGCAGCGCGAAGTAGCGTTCGCCCCAGCGCCAGTCCAGGCCCAGGTCCTTCGTCAGGAAACTGGCCACCACCATGCGCAGGCGGTTGTGCATGTAGCCGGTCTGGTTGATCTGGCGCATCGCGGCGTCGATCAGCGGGTAGCCGGTGCGGGCCTCGCACCAGGCGTCGAACAGCGCCTGTGCGGGCTTGCCCTGTTCCCAGGCGATGCGGTCGTAGTCGGCCTTGAACGACTTCTCCACGACCTTGGGGTGGTGGTGCAGCACCTGGTGATAGAAGTCGCGCCAGATCAGTTCGCTCAGCCAGCTCTCGGCGCCGCGTGAGCCTTGCTCGCTGCGGGCATGGGCCTCGCGCGCCAGTTGCCGCACCGACACCGTGCCGAACCGCAGATGGGTGCTCAGGTAGCTGGGGCCTTTGATGGCCGGGAAGTCGCGGGTGTCCTTGTAGCCGTCGATGCGCTGCAGGAAGTCGGCGAACAGTTCCTGCCCGCCTGCCGGGCCGCTGGGCAGTTTCAGGCTGTGCAGGTTGGTCGGCTGGAAACCGATGTCGCCCAGGCTGGGCACGCCGCCAGCCAGACCCGGCGGCAGCGGCGCCAGCGCCGCTGCGTGCGGGGCCACCGCATAGGCCTTCAGGAAGTACGGCTGCAGCTTCTTCAGCCAGGCGTTTTTGTAGGGCGTGAACACCGAAAACGCGCCGCCACTGAGCGTGAGCACCTCGCTGCGCTCGAACACCACGTGGTCCTTGCCGGTGTGCAGGGCCACGCCGGCGCCGGCCAGCAAGCCGCGCAGCCTGGCGTCGCGTTCCAGTGCCGCCGGTTCGTCGTCGTGGTTCGCATACACCGCCTGGGCGTGCAGGCTGGTCGCCAGTGCCGGAATTTCTTCATGCGTCAGGCCATGACGCACGATCAATCCAACGCCTTCCACCCCGTGCGACGCTGCCAGCGCACGCAGTCCGGCGTCCACCCCGACCAGGCTGTCGCGGATGAATTCGACGCGGCGGTCGGCGCGGGGAAGTGGGTCGAGGATGGCGCGGTCGAAGACGAAGCACACCCAGACCTGGCGGGCACTGCGCAGCGCGTGGTGCAGGGCGGCATGGTCGTCGGTGCGCAGGTCGCGGCGCAGCCAGACCAGGGCGCGGTCCAGCGTCCTGGGGGCGATGTGGGCGAGGGTCCGGGCTGCCGGGGCAGGGCTGTTGGCGTTATTCACACCCTAAGTGTGGCCCGGGAATAAAATGCTTGCATGGACACCGGCAACCGAATCGACCTGACCAATCAGTTTCTGATTGCCATGCCCGGCATGGCCGACGACACCTTCGCCGGCACCGTCGTCTATCTGTGTGAACACACCGAGCGCGGCGCGCTGGGCCTGGTCATCAACAAGCCGATCGACATCAAGCTGAAGAACCTGTTCCAGAAGGTCGAACTCAGTATCCCTGCGGCAGGCCTGGCCGAGCAACCCGTTTTCTTCGGCGGCCCGGTGCAGACCGAACGCGGTTTTGTGCTTCACGACCAGCTGGGCACTGAAGGCGAGGCCGGCCCCTACAGCAGCACCATGGCCGTGCGCGGTGGCCTGGCCATGACGACGAGCAAGGACGTGCTCGAAGCCATGAGCGAAGGCACTGGTCCCAAGCGCGTGCTCATCACCCTGGGTTGCAGCGGCTGGCAGGCCGGACAGCTGGAAGAGGAAATCGGCCGCAATGGCTGGCTCACGGTCGACGCCGACCCGGCGATCATCTTCGACACGCCGATCGAGCAGCGCTACAACCGCGCCGTGTCGCTGCTGGGCTTCGACCCGCGCATGCTCTCGCAGGAAGCCGGGCATGCCTGAACCGGTGGCGCCGGCCGTGGTGCATACCTTCCTGGGCTTTGACTTCGGTACCCGCCGCATCGGCGTGGCCAGCGGCAACTCGCTGCTGAAGCAGGCCCAGCCGCGCGGCACGCTGCAGGTGGCGGCGGGTTCGCAGCTGCATTTCGCCGAAATCGCCAAGCTGATTGCCGAATGGCTGCCGGCGGCCCTGGTGGTGGGCGTGCCCTTCCACCCCGACGGCGCCGCCCACGAGAACACCCTCCGCGCCCGCCGCTTCGCGCGCCAGCTGCATGGCCGCTTCCGCCTGCCGGTGCATGAAGTCGACGAGCGCTACAGCACCACCGAAGCCCTGGCCTCGGGCGCGAAAGACGCCGACGCCGCCAGTGCGGCCATCATCCTGACCCAGTTCCTCAACCCCCTGCACGACCCCGCCACCCATGCTGCAGCTTGACGCCGAAGCGCTTTACGCCGAACTGCGCAGCGGCGTACGACTGTTGCTGCAACCGCAGACAGTGCTGGTGGGCATCTGGTCGGGCGGGGCCTGGCTGGCTGAACGCCTGCAGGCCGACCTGGCCTTGCCGGGCCAGCATGGCGTGATCAGCAGCACGCTGCACCGCGATGACTTCAGCTCGCGTGGCCTGTCCAGCGGGGGTGATGCGACCCAGCTGCCCTTTGCCATCGAAGGCCGGCACATCGTGCTGGTCGACGACGTCCTGTACACCGGCCGAACCATCCGCGCCGTCGTCAATGAGTTGTTCGACTTCGGCCGCCCGGCCAGCGTGCAGCTGGCGGTACTGGTCGACCGCGGCGGGCGTGAACTGCCCATCGGCGCGGCGTTCTCGGCGGCGCGCATCAGCCTGCCGGCGACGCAACGCTTGTCGCTGGTGCGTGGCGAAACGGGGGCCTTCAGCTTCTCGCTGCGCCGGAACGCCAACGCCGCCGACAGCGCCGGAGCCCCGTGATGCTGTCGCGCCGCAACCCCCAGTTGAACAAGCATGGCGAACTGATCCACCTGCTGTCCATCGAAGGCCTGCCCAAGGCCGTGCTGACGCAGATCCTCGACACCGCCGGCACCTTCCTGTCGGTCAACGACCGCGACGTGAAGAAGGTGCCGCTGTTGCGCGGCAAGAGCGTCTTCAACCTGTTCTTCGAGAACAGCACGCGCACCCGCACCACCTTCGAGATCGCCGCCAAGCGGCTTTCCGCCGACGTCATCAACCTCGACATCGCGCGCAGCAGCGCGGCCAAGGGCGAAAGCCTGCTCGACACCATCGCCAACCTCAGCGCGATGCATGCCGACATGTTCATCGTGCGCCACGCCGAAAGCGGCGCGCCCTACCTGATTGCCCAGCATGTGGCGCCGCATGTGCACGTGGTGAACGCCGGCGACGGCCGCCACGCCCACCCCACCCAGGGGCTGCTGGACATGTACACCATTCGCCATTTCAAACGTGATTTCACGCAACTTCGCGTGGCCATCGTCGGCGACATCGTGCATTCACGCGTGGCGCGTTCCGACATCCATGCGCTGACCACGCTGGGCGTGCCCGAGATCCGCGCGGTGGGCCCGAAGACGCTGGTGCCCGGCGACCTGTCGGCGATGGGCGTGCGCGTGTGCCACACCATGGAAGAAGGCATCAAGGACGCCGACGTCGTCATCATGCTGCGCCTGCAGAACGAACGCATGAGCGGCGCTATGCTGCCCAGCGCCGGGGAATTCTTCAAGAGCTTCGGCCTCACACCCGAGAAGCTGGCCCTGGCCAAGCCCGACTGCATCGTCATGCATCCCGGTCCCATCAACCGCGGGGTCGAGATCGACAGTGCGGTGGCCGACGGCAGCCACAGCGTGATCCTGCCGCAGGTGACCTTCGGCATCGCGGTGCGCATGGCGGTGATGAGCACGATCGCAGGCAATCAAGCATGAAGACCCTCATCCGCAACGGCCGCGTCGTCGACCCGGCCTCGGGCCGCGACGAGGTCTGCGACCTGGCCGTCGCCTCGGGCCGCATCGTGGGCATCGGCACGTCGGCCGATTTCAATGCCGACTTCAGCGCCGACCGCGTGGTCGACGCCACCGGCCTGGTGGTGGCGCCCGGCCTGGTGGACCTGGCCGCGCGCCTGCGTGAACCCGGCCAGGAACACGAAGGCATGCTGGAAAGCGAACTGGCCGCGGCTGCCGCCGGCGGCGTCACCAGCCTGGTGTGCCTGCCCGACACCGACCCCGTGCTCGACGAGCCCGGCCTGGTGGAAATGCTCAAGTTCCGCGCCCGCAAGCTCAGCCGCTGCAGAGTGTTCCCCCTGGGCGCGCTGACACGCAAGCTCGAAGGTGCGGTGCTCACCGAAATGGCCGAGCTCACCGAAGCCGGCTGTGTCGGCTTTTCGCAGGTCGATGTGCCGGTGCGCGACACGCTGGTGCTGTTGCGCGCGATGCAGTACGCGTCGACCTACGGCTACACCGTCTGGTTGCGCCCGCTGGACGCCTGGCTGGGCGGCGGCGTCGCCGCCAGCGGCGCCATGGCCACGCGGCTGGGGCTCAGCGGGGTTTCGGTGCAGGCCGAAACCGTCGCCTTGCACACCATCATCGAGCTCGCCCGTGCCACCGGCGCACGTGTGCACCTGTGCCGGCTTTCGAGCAGCGCCGGCGTGGCCCTGGTGCGCGCCGCCAAGTCCGTGGGCCTGCCGATCACTGCCGACGTCAGCATCAACTCGCTGCACCTCACCGACGTCGACATCGGCTACTTCAACCCCGACATGCGCCTGGTGCCGCCACTGCGCCAGGGCGCCGATCGCGAAGCCCTGCGCCAAGGCCTGGCCGACGGTACGCTGGACGCACTGGTGTCCGACCACAACCCGGTGGCCGACGACATGAAGCAACTGCCCTTCGGCGAGGCCGAACCCGGTGCCACCGGCCTGGAGCTGCTGCTCAGCCTGGCGCTGCGCTGGGGTGCCGACAACGGCCTGTCGCTGCCGCAGGCGCTGGCCCGGGTGACCTGCGACCCGGTGCGCGTGCTCGGTGGCGCGCTGGACTCGCTGGCCAACAGCGCCGGCCGGCTGGTGGAAGGTGGCGTGGCCGACATCTGCCTGTTCGACCCGGCCGCCGAATGGGCGGTGTCGCCGGCGGAACTGGTCAGCCAGGGCAAGCACACGCCATTTGCGTTTGCGTCCACGGGCATGGCTCTGCCGGGTCGGGTGCGCGCCACCTGGGTCGCCGGCACACTCGCTTTCGAGCGTCCTGCCGCCTGATGGCTGCGGTGCCGAAAGTGGCCTGGCCGGTCGCTGTGTGGCGGGTCGTGCGGGCGGTGGTGCACGTGCTGCATGGCATGCTGGTGATGACGCGGTTTCCGGTGCTGGACGCTGCCGCCCGCCATCAGCGCATCCAGTGGTGGTCGGCCGGGGTGCTCAAGAGCCTGGGGCTGCAACTGCAGGTCGAAGGCACACTGCCGCGACCGGGCGCCACGCTGCTGGTGGCCAACCACGTCAGCTGGCTCGACATCGTCGCGCTGCACGCCGCCACGCCGCAGGCGCGCTTCGTCAGCAAGGCCGACGTGCTGCACTGGCCCCTGCTGGGCTGGCTGATCAAGGGCGCGGGCACGCTGTTCATCGAACGCGAGCGCAAGCGCGACGCCGTGCGCGTGGTGCACGCCATGGCCGAAGCCCTGCTCGCCGGTGACACCGTGGCCGTGTTTCCCGAGGGCACCACCGGCCCGGGGCCCGAACTGCTGCCTTTTCACGCCAATTTGCTGCAGGCGGCGATTTCGACCAACACCCCGGTTCAGCCCGCGGCCCTGCGCTATGCCGACGCGGGCCAGCCCTTCAGCACCGCCGTCGAATTCCTGGGCGGAACCACGCTCCTGCAAAGCTTGTGGCGGGTGGCCAGCGCGCGCGGCCTGTGTGCGCACGTGACGCTGTTGCCGCCCCAGGGCACCGAACACGCCGACCGGCGCGCACTGGCCGAACATCTGCGTGAGCAGATCAGCGCGCGCCTGCCAGCCCAGGGTCCTTCGGCTTGACGCCGCTGGCGCCGGCCCGGACATTCGGGGCATGAGCGTGCTGCTTGCTTTCGACGACGAAGCCGGCCTGGCGCAGGGCCTGTCGCAGGCGCTGGGCTGGCCCCTGGCGCTGATCGACCGCCATGGCTTCCCGGACGGCGAAACCCGGCTGCGCCTGCCGCACCGGCTTCCGGCACGCACGGTGATGCTGCGTGGCCTACAGCAACCCAACGCGCGGCTCACCGAACTGCTGCTGGCCGCCGCTGGCGCACGCGAACTGGGGGCGCAGCGGCTCACGCTGGTTTGCCCCTACCTGGCCTACATGCGCCAGGACATGGCCTTCACGCCAGGAGAAGTGGTCAGCCAGCGCCACGTCGGCGCCTTGCTGGCGACAGCCTTCGACAGCATCGTCACTGTCGACCCGCACCTGCACCGCGTGGCGACACTGGCCGAGGTGATGCCCGGCCGCCAGGGCGTCGCGCTGACCGCGGCGCCGCTGTGGGGCCATTACATCGCGCAGCGCCTGCCCGGCGCGCTGCTGCTCGGCCCGGACGAGGAAGCCGGGCAGTGGGTGCGCGTGGCCGCTGCTGCGGGCGGGCTGGACCATGCGGTGTGCCACAAGCAGCGCCATGGCGATCACGATGTCGATGTCGCGCTGCCGGGCGTGCCGGTGCAGGGCCGGGCGGTGGTGCTGCTGGACGATGTGGCCAGCACCGGCCGCACGCTGGTGGCGGCAGCGCGCGGTGCGCTGGCTTCGGGTGCAGCCAGTGTCGACGTGGCAGTGACCCACGCGCTGTTCGTGGGCGATGCGCTGGCCATGCTGAAGGCCGGCGGCGTGCGCCATGTCTGGAGCAGCGACGCCGTGCCGCATTCCAGCAACGCGCTGTCGCTGGTCCCTTTGCTGGCTGCGGCCCTGGCCTAGCTGCCCTGGGAAGAGCCCGCGCTGAGGCTGGCGGCCAGGCCCGAGGTGGGCGAGGGCGTGCCGTCCAGGTAGCGGCTGCCGATCGGCTTCAGTTTTGCGTCGAGCTCATAAACCAGCGGCACGCCGTTGGGGATGTTCACGCCCACGATGTCGGTGTCGCCGATGCCGTCAAGCGTCTTGACGATGGCGCGGATGCTGTTGCCATGCGCGGCGATCACCAGTCGCTGGCCCGAATGCAGGGCCGGAGCGATGCGCTCGTTCCAGAACGGCATCACGCGATCCACGGTGTCCTTCAGGCATTCGGTCAGCGGAATCTGCTCGGGTGCCAGCTTTGCGTAACGCGGGTCGTCGCGCTGGCCGCGCGGGTCGGCAGCGTCCAGCACCGGCGGTGGCGTGTCGTAGCTGCGGCGCCAGATCAGCACCTGCTCGTCGCCGTATTCGCGCGCCATGTCGGCCTTGTTCAGCCCCTGCAGCGCGCCGTAATGGCGTTCGTTCAGGCGCCAGTCGTTCTGCACCGGTACCCAGGTGCGGTCCATCGCGTCCAGGCAGTGCCACAGGGTCCAGATGGCACGCTTGAGGACCGAGGTGTAGGCCAGGTCGAACTCGAAGCCCGCGGCCTTCAGCAGTGCGCCGGCCTGCCGCGCCTGGGCCACGCCGGTGTCGGTCAGCGGCACGTCGGTCCAGCCGGTGAACCGGTTCTCGAGGTTCCACGTCGATTCCCCGTGGCGGATCAGGACTAGTTGATGCATCGGCGAATTCTATAATCCGCGTTTTTCCCTAAAGGCTCGAGCCCCGCCGTGAAGTTCATCGTTGAAAACTGGCATCTGCTGCTCGTCGCCTTTGTCTCGGGCGCCATGCTGGTGTGGCCGATGGTCCGCAAGTCCGGTGGTGGCGCTGCCGTCAGCCCGAACGAGGCCGTGCGCCTGATCAACCGCGAGAAGGGCGTGCTGATCGACGTGTCCGAGCCCAACGAGTACGCCGCAGGCCATGCCAGCGGCGCAAAGAACGTGCCCGTCGGACAACTGGAAAAGCCCAAGGAACTGCCCAGCAACAAGGCCTTGCCCATCCTGCTGATGTGCCCCACTGGCGCACGCGCCGGGCGTTCGGCGGCACTGCTGCGCAAGGCTGGCTACGAAAAAGCGGTGGCCGTGTCCGGCGGCACACCGGCCTGGCGCGAAGCCGGCCTGCCCATCGACAAGGAAGAGCCGAAGTCCTCGGCCAAGGCCACCGCCTGACATTCCCGCAGCATCGAAGCCCGCGCCATGCAAGCCGTCAAGATCTATCTCACCGCCACCTGTCCCTACTGCATCCGCGCCAAAGCGTTGTTGAAGCAGCGCGGCGTCGAGCACATCGAGGAAATCCGCGTCGATCTCGATCCTGCGCAGCGCAGCGTGATGACGGACCTGACCGGCCGACGCACCGTGCCACAGATCTTCATCGGCGCAACGCATGTGGGCGGTTGCGACGACCTCGTGGCGCTGGACCAGCGTGGCGGCCTGTTGCCGCTGCTGGCCTGAGAACCACTTCCCTGCGCGCAGCCCGTCACGGGCGCGCAAAGGCCGCTGGCCCATAATCTGCGGCTCTTCGCGGCTCCACCGCGTCCCGTTTCGACCCTACCGGATTCCCCCACCATGGCCGACCAGACCCCTGTTTTCCAGATCCAGCGCATCTACCTGAAGGACCTGTCGCTGGAGCAGCCCAATTCGCCGGCCATCCTGCTGGAGCAGTCGCAGCCGCAGGTCGACATCAACCTGGGCATGGCGGCGGCGCCCGTGGCCGAAGGCGTGTTCGAGGTCACCGTCACCGCCACCGTCACCACCAAGGTGAAGGACAAGGTGCTGTTCCTGGTCGAAGCGAAGCAGGCCGGCATCTTCGAGATCCGCAACGTTCCCGAAGAGCAGATGCAGGGCATCATCAGCATCGTCTGCCCGCAGATGATCTACCCGTATCTGCGTGCCATCGTCAGCGACGTCTGCACCCGCGCCGGCTTCCCGCCGATCCTGCTGACCGAAGTCAACTTCCAGGCGATGTTCGAAGCCCAGCAGCAGCAGATGGCCGCAGCCCAGGGCAATGGCGGCTCGAGCATCATCACCGGCGTGAACTGATGGCGTTTCCGGCGCGCGCGACATGAAGGTCGCCGTGCTCGGCGCCGGCGCCTGGGGCACCGCCCTGGCGCTGGCCGCCGCCCCCCGCCACGACACGCTGTTGTGGGCTCGGGATGCCGCCCAGGCTGCCGCCATCACGCAGTCCCGCATCAACGAGCGTTATCTTCCGGGCGTGCCCATGCGCCCGGAATTGCAGATCGGCCATGATTTCGACCGAGCCCTGGCCCACGCCGCCGGTGGCTTGCTGGTGCTGGCCACCCCCATGGCCGCGCTGCGCGGGATGCTGCAACGCCTGCCCGCACGGCAGGGCGTGGTCTGGCTTTGCAAGGGCTTCGAGGCCGGCACCGGCCTGCTTGGCCACGAGGTGGCGCGTGCCGCCGGGCACCCGGGTCCTTCCGGCATCCTGTCGGGTCCGAGCTTCGCGCTCGAAGTGGCGCGTGGCCAGCCCACGGCGCTGGTGGTCGCCGCCAGCGACGAAGCACTGGCCAACCTGGCCGTGACGGCTTTCCATGGCGACACGCTGCGGGTCTACCGGTCCGACGACATCGTCGGCGTCGAAGTCGGTGGCGCCGTGAAGAACGTGCTGGCGATTGCCGTCGGCATCCTCGATGGCATGCCGCAACGGCCCGAGGCCTGGCCGCTGTCGCCCGGGCTGAACGCGCGGGCCGCGCTGATCACCCGAGGCCTGGCCGAGATGACGCGGCTGGGCCTGGCGCTGGGTGCGCGGCCCGACACCTTCATGGGTCTGTCGGGGCTGGGCGATCTGGTCCTCACGGCCACGGGCGACTTGTCGCGCAACCGCCGGGTCGGCCTGCAACTGGCCGCGGGCCGGCCTCTGGCGCAGATCCTGGCGGACCTGGGACATGTCGCCGAAGGGGTGCTCAGTGCGGAGCGGGTACTGGCGCGAGCGCGCGGGCTGGGCGTGGACATGCCGATCACCGAAGCCGTGGTCGGCGTGCTCGAAGGCCAATTGCGGCCCGACGAAGCGCTGGCGCGCCTGATGGCCCGCGACGCCCGCAGCGAAAGCTAGTCCGCGCCGGCGTAGCCGCACTGCCGCCAGGCGTCGAACACCACCACCGCCACGGCGTTGCTCAGATTCAGGCTGCGCTGTCCGGAGCGCATCGGCAGGCGTACCCGCCGGGCCGGGTCGAAGCTGTCTCGCAGCGCTGGCGCCAGGCCGGCGGTCTCGCTGCCGAATACCAGCCAGTCGCCCGGGGCCCAGCGCATCTGGGCCAGGGGCTGCGAGCCACGCGTGGTGAAGGCAAACAGTCGCAGCGGGTCGGGGTTCTCGCGCTCCAGCAAGGCCGGCCAGGACGCATGGCGCATCACCGCGGCGGTCTCGTGATAGTCCAGGCCCGCACGGCGCAGCAGCCGGTCTTCCATGCTGAAGCCCAGGGGTTCGACCAGGTGCAGCCGGCAGCCCGTGTTGGCGGCCAGACGGATGACGTTTCCGGTGTTCGGCGGGATCTCGGGCGCCACCAGGACGATGTTGAACACGGCGGGCCCGTCTTCAGTGGCCGTGCGGCGGTGCTGGCGTTCGCGCCAGCACCCAGACATCGACCCGTGACGCGCCGGCGCGCAGCAGGCAGGCGGCAGCTTCGCGCGCACTGGCGCCGGTCGTCATCACGTCGTCGACTAGGGTCACGTGGCGGCCCTGGAGCCCGTGTCGGTGCGCCGGGTCCACCATGAATGCCGCGCGCAGGTTCTGCTGGCGCGCGCTGCGGCCCAGTTCGGCCTGTGATCGGGTTTCCAGCACCCGCTGCAGCAGGTCGGGGCGGGCGGCCAGGCCCAGCGCTGCCGCCAGCCGGCGCACCAGTTCCCAGGCCTGGTTGTAGCCGCGGTCGGCCAGTCGTTCGGGAGCCAGGGGCATCGGGATCAGCACCGTACTTTCCGGCAGGGGTGGGGGCTGTCGCAGCATCAGCATGGCCAGCGCATCGGCCAGTTCCACCTGCCCTTGGAACTTGAACCGGGCAATCACCCCGTCCCAGGGAAAGCCGTAATCGAGCGCGCAATGCGTTGCCAGGAAGGGCGGCAAGTCGCGCAGGCATTCGCCACAACAGTCGACCGTCAGCCCCGTGCGCAGCCCGCAGCGTGCGCATCTTGGCGTGGGCTGCATGAAGCGGTCGGTGCATTCGGTGCAAAGCCGGGCTCCCTGCCACTGTCGACAGACCTCGCACAAGCCAGCCCAGGCCGGTGCCCGTACCATCGTGCCGCCGCGAGCTTGCTCCATCCAAACGACTATAGCCGCGCCGCTTGTCGCTTCCTGAACTGGCCATGGCCGCCTCTGCACCCTCTTCTGCACCCCGACCGCTGGACCCCGTGGCCCTGGCCCGCGTCGTGCGACGCCTTCACGCCGCCGAGGCCCCGCCCTGGCTGCATGGCGAAGCCGCGCGACGCATGGCCGAGCGGCTTTCCATCGTCCGGCTCCAGCCCGCCACGATCGCGGCCTGGGCGCCGAAGGTGGGCGGGGGCATGGATGTCTTGCGGCAGGCCTACCCGAAGGCGAGGCTGACCGCCGTCGAGCCCGAAGCCAGTGCGCGCCCGGCTGCCGTGGCCCAGCCTTGGTGGTCGTTCAGGCGAGCGTCAGCCGTGGCGCTGGCGCCTGCCGACCTGCCCGAGGCCGCCTGCCAGCTGCTCTGGTCGAACATGACGCTGCACGGCAGCGCCTGCCCCCAGGACGTGCTCCGGTCGTGGCACCGGGCGCTGGCGGTCGAAGGCTTCCTGATGTTCTCGACCTTTGGCGCGGGCACCTTGCAGCGGCTGCGCGACGTGTATCGCGCCGAAGGCTGGGCGCTTCCGAACGCGCCCCTGGTGGACATGCATGACCTCGGCGACATGCTGGTCGAAGCCGGCTTCGCCGACCCGGTGATGGACCAGGAGACCGTCACCCTCACCTGGGCCGACGCCACTGCGGCGCTGGCCGAGTTGCGTGCGCTGGGAGGCAATGTCGCGCTGCAACGTCATGGTGGCCTGCGGACCCCGCGTTGGCGAACCCGTTTGCTGCAGGCCCTGGCGCAGGGTGCAGGTACGGCCGATGGCCGCATTGCCCTGGACTTCGAGATCGTCTATGGCCATGCCTTCAAGCCCATGCCCCGGCCGCGCCTGGCTGCCGAGACTCATGTGTCCGTCGACGACATGCGCGCGATGGTGAGATCAGGGCCCCGCAATCGCTGACCGCCGGCCGATGCCTGGGCTAGAATTCGCGGTCGCTTATATGGTTTTCCGCGAGAGTGCTTTTGCCCTCGCCATGTGAACATCGCCGCACGAACCCTGCAGTAACTGTTCGATGAGTCTCTCTTCGTTGTCACCCGCCTGGCCCGCAGCCTCCACCGGCCCTTCCTCGGCCTGGACTTTCGGGCGCGAACAGGCTGCCGGCGCTGACGGCACGACGTCTCTCGAATGGCTTTTGCGGCGGAATTGCTCCATCACCCCCAGCCAGATGCTTGGCTTTTACGTGTCCCTGTGCATGGTGTCGCTGTGCATCGCGCTCTGGTTCCTGGTTCAGGGCACACCTTTCGTCCTGTACTTTGCCGGCATCGAACTCGCTGCCGTCGGCGCGGCCCTGCTGGTTTTCGCCCGGCACGCGGGCGACCGCGAAACCATCACCCTGGCAGGGCGCCATCTGCGCGTCGAACAGCGTGTCGGTAACCGCGTTGAATGCACCGATTTCGCGGCTGAATGGCTCAGCGTTGAACCGGCGGCGGGCCAGGGTTCATTGGTCCAGTTGTCTGGCGAGGGCCGCCGCGTGCATGTGGGCCGCCACCTTCGGCCTGAACAGCGGCCGGCTTTTGCCCGTGAGCTTCGGCGTGCGTTGCGCCGATCGCCGGCGCACCATGCCAACGAGACACAAGATTCACCTTGAAGTGGGAATGACGAAGATGACGACCCCTCACCTGGCCGCGTGGCGGCAACGTAGCGCTCAGCTCAGCCTGACGCTGGCATCGTTGCTGGTCACGGGCGTGGCCTACGCGCAACAGGCCGTGGGCGACCTGCCCGGTGGCCCAGCCGTCCGCCAGCTCGACCTGCATCCGCCGGCAAGCGAAATTGCACAGCAGCAGCAGTCCTTGCACTACATCGTGCTGACGATCTGCATCGTGATCTTCGTCGCTGTCTTCGGGGTGATGTTCTATTCCATCCTCAAGCATCGCAAGTCGGTCGGCCACAAGGCAGCCAACTTCCATGAGAGCGTTTCCGTCGAGATCGCGTGGACCATCGTCCCGTTCCTCATCGTCATCGGCATGGGCGCCCTGGCCACCCGCACCGTCGTGGCCATGAAGGACACCAGCAACGCCGACATCACCATCAAGGCCACCGGCTACCAGTGGAAGTGGGGCTATGACTACCTGAAGGGCGAAGGCGAAGGCATCGCCTTCCTGTCGTCGCTGGACCAGGCGCATCGCGTCATGTCCGACAGTGGCAAGCCCAGCGGCGACGACTACCTGCTGAAGGTCGACAACCCGCTGGTCGTGCCGGTCGATCAGAAGATCCGCATCGTCACCACCGCCAACGACGTCATCCATGCGTGGATGGTGCCTTCGCTGGGAGTCAAGCAGGACGCCATCCCGGGCTTCGTCCGCGACACCTGGTTCCGTGCTGACAAGACGGGCGACTTCTATGGCCAATGCGCCGAGCTGTGCGGCAAGGAACACGCTTACATGCCGATCCACGTGAAGGTGGTGACGCAGGATGAATATGCCGCCTGGGTGGCGGGCAAGCAGAAGGAAATGGCCGCATTGGCCGACGACCCGACGAAGACCTGGGCCCTGGCCGAGCTGGTGGCCCGTGGCGAAAAGGTCTACGCCGCGAACTGCGTGGCCTGCCACCGCCCCGATGGCAAGGGCGCGGGCCCGATCAAGGCGCTTGATGGCAGTCCCATCGTGCTGGGCGACGTCGCACAGCAGATCAACATCCTGCTGAATGGCGCGGCCAACGGCGCCATGCCCGCCTGGAAGCAGCTGTCCGACACCGAGATCGCCGCAGTGCTGACCTACAGCAAGAATGCGTGGAGCAACCAGACCGGCAAGCTCGTTCAGCCTGCCGAGATCCTGGCCGCGCGCAAGTAAACACCTTCAAGGATCATCCATGAGCGCAGTTCTCGACCCGCACGGCCACGCCCACGGCGCCGAACACGACCACGCCCACGACCACCCGCACGGCTGGCGGCGCTGGGTGTTCGCCACCAACCACAAGGACATCGGCACGATGTACCTGCTGTTCAGCTTCGCGATGCTGATGGTGGGTGGTGTTCTAGCAATGGGTATCCGCGCCGAACTGTTCCAGCCCGGCCTGCAGTACGTGAACCCTGAGCTGTTCAACCAGCTCACCACCATGCACGGCTTGATCATGGTGTTCGGCGCCATCATGCCGGCCTTCGTGGGCTTTGCGAACTGGATGCTGCCGCTGCAGATCGGCGCATCGGACATGGCCTTCGCGCGCATGAACAACCTCAGCTTCTGGCTGCTCATCCCGGCTTCGCTGCTTCTGGTGGGCAGCTTCTTCATGCCTGGCGGCGCTCCCGCGGCCGGCTGGACGCTGTACGCGCCGCTGACGCTGCAGATGGGCCCCTCGATGGACGCCGCGATCTTCGCGATGCACATCATGGGTGCGAGCTCGATCATGGGCTCGATCAACATCATCGTCACGATCCTGAACATGCGCGCGCCCGGCATGACGCTGATGAAGATGCCCTTGTTCGCCTGGACCTGGCTGATCACGGCCTACCTGCTGATCGCAGTGATGCCCGTGCTGGCTGGCGCCATCACGATGACCTTGACCGACCGCCACTTCGGGACGAACTTCTTCAACCCGGCCGGCGGCGGCGACCCGATCATGTACCAGCACATCTTCTGGTTCTTCGGGCACCCCGAGGTCTACATCATGATCCTGCCGGCCTTCGGCATCGTCAGCGCCATCATCCCGGCCTTTGCGCGCAAGCGCCTGTTTGGCTACACCAGCATGGTGTACGCCACTTCGTCGATTGCCATCCTGTCCTTCATCGTCTGGGCCCACCACATGTATTCCACCGGCATGCCGGTGACGGGGCAGCTGTTCTTCATGTACGCGACGATGCTGATCGCCGTGCCCACCGGCGTGAAGATCTTCAACTGGCTGGCGACCATGTGGCGCGGCTCCATGACCTTCGAGACGCCGATGCTCTGGAGCGTGGGCTTCATCTTCGTGTTCACCATGGGCGGCTTCACCGGCCTCATCCTGGCGATGGCGCCGATCGACATCCAGCTGCATGACACCTACTATGTCGTGGCCCACTTCCACTACGTGCTGGTCGCAGGTTCGTTGTTCGCGCTGTTTGCCGGCGTGTACTACTGGGGGCCGAAGTGGACCGGTGTCATGTACTCCGAGACCCGCGGGAAGATCCATTTCTGGGGAAGCATGATCTTCTTCAACATCACCTTCTTCCCGATGCACTTCCTGGGTCTGGCCGGCATGCCGCGGCGCTATGCCGATTACCCGATGCAGTTCGCAGACTTCAACCTGATCGCGTCGGTGGGCTCTTTCGGCTTCGGCCTGATGCAGGTGTACTTCTTCGTGTTCGTCGTGGTACCGATGATGCGCGGCAAGGGCGAGCCTGCGCCGCAGAAGCCTTGGGAAGGCGCCGAAGGTCTGGAATGGGAAGTGCCTTCGCCCGCGCCCTTCCATACCTTCGAAACTCCGCCCAAGCTGGATGTCAGCGCCACGCGCATCATCGGCTGACGCTCAACACGGAACGCCGCCCGACACCATGGATGCCCGTCAACAGCGCAAGGCCAACATACGGCTGGGCTTGATCCTGGCTGTGCTTGCCCTGGCTTCGCTCGGTGGCTTCGTTTACAAGATCGTTTCTCAGGGGTCCCAGTGATGCGTATCGAAAACCGCCGCATGCTGGGCAAACTGCTGGTCATCACCGTCGTGATGTTCGGCTTCGGCTATTCGCTGGTGCCCATGTACCGGGCGATTTGTGAAGCCCTGGGCATCAACGTCCTGACCCTTCACGAACAGCGCATGAGCAGTGGCAACTGGTTCAGCAGCAGCCACCGCGCTGACGCCAGCAAGCTGAACACGCAGGTGGATACCAGCCGCCTGATCACAGTGGAGTTCGATGCCAACTCCCGCGGCCCCTGGGATTTCAAGCCGGCGCAGCGCTCGATCCAGGTCCACCCCGGCGAATTGGCCACCGTGATGTACGAGTTCCAGAACATCCAGAACCGCACCATGGCCGCGCAAGCCATTCCGAGTTACGCGCCCAAGCAATCCAGTGCGCACTTCAACAAGCTGGAGTGCTTCTGTTTCAATGAATACGTGCTGGCACCGGGTGAGAAGAAGGAATGGCCCGTGGCCTTCATCATCGACCCGAAGCTGCCCCGGGACGTGACCACCATCACCCTGTCCTACACCTTTTTCGAAGTGGGCGGCAAGGTGCCTTCAGCGCCTGCCGGCCAGTTGGGGGCTGCCAGGGTCGTGCCTCTTGCAGAGGGCAGGCCGCTGTGAGCGAGGGCCTGAAAAGCGCGGTCCAGCGCCAAGGTTCTTTTCTGCAAACGGTGCAGGCGGTAGCCTGGTCGTTTTTCGGCGTGCGCCGCAGGGCTGATTGGGAGCAGGACCTCAGCAAGCTCAATCCGGTGCATCTGATCCTGGCCGGACTGTTGGGGGCCGGGCTGTTCATAGTGGGGCTGGTGTTGTTGGTGCGCTGGGTGATCCACAGCGGCATTGCGGGCTGATCCCGTGCACCGTCCTTTCGATATGCGACGCAAGGGCTGAATTTCTCAGCCGTACAGAAAAAGACCACAGCTTTTTTTCGGAGCAAGACTGACATGGCAGCCACCACGCCCGCGGGGTCTACCCCGTACTACTACGTCCCGGCACCCTCGCGCCACCCGGCGGCAATGGCCTTCGGCTTGTTCCTGGTCATCATCGGCGCCAGCCAGTGGATCAATGGCTCGGGTTGGGCGGCCTATGTGCTGGTGGCTGGCCTGGCCGTCTGGCTGGGGGTGATGTACCAGTGGTTCAGCGAGGCCATCCGCGAAAGCGAAAGCGGTCTGTATTCGGACCGCATCGACGTGTCCTTCCGCTGGAGCATGAGCTGGTTCATCTTCAGCGAATTGATGTTCTTCGCCGCGTTCTTCGGGGCGCTGTATTGGGCGCGGGTGCATTCGGTGCCTATGTTGGGCAACCTGGACCACCAGATCCTATGGCCTGACTTCAAGGCCATCTGGCCCAGCGCCGGCGGCGGCGTCACTGCTTCGCCGGCCGGCATCGTCGAACCCTTTGCCACCATGGGCCCGTTCTGGCTGCCCACGATCAACACCGCCTTACTGCTGACTTCGGGCGTGACCCTGACCATTGCGCACCACGCCTTGATCGCAAACCAGCGCGCCAAGACGATCTTCTGGATGTGGATCACGGTTGCACTCGGCGCCATCTTCCTGATGGTGCAGGGCTACGAGTACTACCACGCGTACACCAACCTGAACCTGAAGCTCACCTCCGGCATCTTCGGCAGCACTTTCTTCATGCTGACCGGCTTCCACGGTTTCCATGTGTTCGTGGGCATGTTGATGCTGCTGTTCATCACCTTGCGGTTGATGAAGGGCCACTTCACACCCAAGCGCCACTTCGGTTTCGAAGGTGCGGCCTGGTACTGGCACTTCGTCGACGTGGTCTGGCTCGCCCTGTACGTGGTCGTCTACTGGATGTAAGACCCGCGTGGCCTGAAGCACTGCCGAACGCCGCGTCAGCGGCGTTTGTCTTTTCTGCTCAGGCGGGGTGGACTGAACCGCTGGCGTCGGCCAACGCTCCTATCACTGCCCGACGGGCAAGCCCGTCGGCTTCACCCAGCCCATGTACCAGCTGAACAGGATGAACAGGAACAAGGCCACCGAAAGCGCCACACGCAGTGCCAGGGCACGGGCCATGCGGTTGCTGCGCTGGTCTTCGCCGTCGCCGCTCTTTCGGAGCATGAACAAACCTGCACCGGCAAGGGCCAGCAGCACGCCCACGAGCATCACGATGAACAGGCTTTTCATGTGCAGGGATTATGGGCCGCGGGGGCATCGGTGCGCTTGACCCGGGCCACTGCACTGCTATTGCTGGCAGCGCTGATAGGCATTGCGGTGACAGCACGACTGGGGGTGTGGCAGCTGGACCGGGCGGCGCAGAAGAACGCGCTGCAGGCTGCGCTCGACGAGCGTCGTGCCCTGCCGCCCTTGGACCCCATGGCGCTGGCTTCAGACCCGGTGCAAGCCCAGCAGCAGCACCATCGGCGCATCGTCCTGGCGGGGCGTTGGCAGGCCGACGCGACGGTTTACCTCGAAAACCGCCAGATGCAGGCTCGACCGGGCTTCTTCGTCGTCACACCCTTGCTGCTGGAAGATGGCACCGCGGTGCTCGTCCAGCGCGGCTGGCAGCCCCGTGACCTGCTCGACCGGACGAAGGTGGTGGTACCGCCAACGCCGACAGAGCGCGTCGAGGTGTCCGGGCGCATTGCCCCCCCGCCGGCGCGGTTGTACGAATTCGAAGCGGTCGTCAGCGGGCCCGTACGCCAGAATATAGAGCTCGACGCTTTTGGCCAGGAATGGGGGCTGAAACTGCGTCCCTTGTCGCTGCTGCAGGAAGCTGAAGGCCCGTCGACCGACGGTCTGTTGCGTGAATGGCTGCCCCCTGCCACCGGCGTCCACAAGCACTACGGCTACGCCTTTCAATGGTTTGCGCTGGCTGCGCTGATCCTGGGTCTCTATGTCTGGTTCCAACTCATCCGTCCCCGACGCAGGCTCTGAGCCGCTTGCCATGACCGTGCACGAACTCGTCGCACCCGACCTCGAGGCCGACCGCCGCCGCACGCGCATGGGTCGGTTCAAGATGTTGATGGTGCTTCTTGTCTGTGCCGCGCCAGTCATCGCTTCCTACTTCACCTACTTCGTGATCCGGCCGGAAGGGCGCACGAATTACGGCACGCTGATCCTGCCCACGAAAACGCTCACCGACGCCCTGGCCTTGCGCACGCTGGATGGCCAGCCGGTGACGGCCAGGTCGCTGACAGGGCAGTGGCTGCTGGTGGCCGTAGGCCCCAGCACCTGCAACGAAGCCTGTGACAAGCGCCTGTTCATGCAGCGCCAGTTGCGCGAGATGCTCGGCAGGGACCGCGATCGGCTGGACCGTGTCTGGCTCATCACCGACGGCCTGCCCCCGGCACCGGCGCTGCGCGCAGCCGCCGAGGCGCCGCCGGCGCTGACCATGCTGCTGGCAGATGCCAGCGCCACGGCGGCCTGGCTGCAGCCCGAGGCCGGCCGCGCGCTGGAAGACCATCTGTACATCGTCGACCCGATGGGCGAATGGATGATGCGCATGCCGTTCGATGCCGACCCGTCGAAGGTGAAGCGCGACCTTGCCAAGCTGCTGCGCGCCTCTTCTTCCTGGGACGAGGCTGGCCGCTGACCGTGGACACCAGCGTTCCCCTGGTCGACCTGGCGCCAACCCTGAGGCTTCTGCTGCTGGCGGCGGTGGTGGCCTTGCTGCCCTTGTCCTGGATATGGTTGCACCGCCGGGGCGCCGACACCCGCAGCCGACTGGCGGCACTGACGGCGCTGACCCTGTTCCTGACCTTCGATCTCATCGTCTTCGGCTCCTTCACGCGACTGTCCGACTCGGGCCTGGGCTGCCCTGACTGGCCTGGCTGCTATGGCGAGGTCAGCCCGTTCGGCGCACGCTCCGACATCGCGGCGGCCGAAGCCGGGATGCCGGGCGGGCCGGTCACCTGGTCCAAGGCCTGGATCGAGATGATCCACCGCTACCTGGCGATGACGGTGGGTGCGCTGATTCTGGTGATGGCAGTCACCGCGTGGGTCGAAAGGCGAAGCCTGCCGTTTTCGCCCTGGTGGCCCACGTTCACGCTGGTCTGGGTCATCGTGCAGGGTCTGTTCGGGAAGTACACCGTCACGCTGAAGCTCTACCCGGCCATCGTCACGCTGCATTTGCTGGGAGGGCTGACGCTGCTGGCTTTGCTGGCCGTGCAGCACAGCCGCTTCGTCCAGCAAGGCAGCGGGCGTATCGGCCCTCTGCTGAACCTGCCCCGCGGGCTGCGCAGGCTGGCGGTGGTGGCGCTGGCGGTGCTGATGCTGCAGATCGCCACCGGTGGCTGGGTCAGCACCAACTACGCTGTACTGGCTTGCCAGGGGTTCCCGCAATGCAACGGTCAGTGGTGGCCAGCGATGGACTTCCAGGAGGGCTACACGCTGTTGCGCCACCTGGGCCGCACGCCCGACGGGGGCCTGCTCAGTTTCGAGGCGCTGGTGGCCATCCAGATGGGCCACCGCCTGTGCGCCCTGCTCGCAACCCTGGTGCTGGGCTGGCTGGCCTGGCGCCTGTGGCGCGGCGGCGAAGGCCGGTACTACGGCGCGGGCCTGGCCGCCCTGTTGCTGTTGCAGCTGGTCAGCGGCCTGTCGAACGTCGTGCTCGGCTGGCCGCTGGTGGCGGCGCTGGGCCATTCAGCGGGTGCCGCGGCGCTGGTCTTGCTGTTGACCCTGGTGCTGGCGCGCAGCGCAGCTGTGCAGGGTGCACGAGCGCCGGCATCGCATCGCAAAGATCACGAAGCCGCGCCCGCCTAAAATCGATCACGATGTCTCAAGCTCTCGCGGCCCCGGCCGGCTCGCCTTCCCGCACCGCCCAGTTCTACGCGCTGACCAAGCCGCGCGTGGTTCAACTCATCGTCTTCTGTGCCTTGATCGGCATGCTGCTGGCGCAGCCCGGCCTGCCCGATCTGGGTCTGGCGGCAGCCGCGGTGGCCGGCATCTGGCTGGTGGCCGCTGCGGCGGCGGCCTTCAATTGCCTGGTCGAGCAGCACATCGATCGCCGTATGGCGCGTACCTCATGGCGGCCCACCGCACGGGGCGACCTCAGCGCGCGCCAAGCGCTCGTCTTCTCGGCCGTGCTGTGCGCGGCAGGCAGTGCGGTGCTGTACCTGTGGGTCAATCCACTGACGATGTGGCTCACCTTCGCCACTTTCGTCGGCTATGCCGTCATCTACACCGTGGTGCTGAAGCCTTTGACGCCGCAGAACATCGTCATCGGCGGTGCTTCCGGCGCGATGCCGCCCGTGCTGGGCTGGGCCGCGATGACGGGTCAGGTCGGGGCCGAGTCGCTGATGCTCTGCCTGATCATTTTCTTGTGGACGCCGCCCCATTTCTGGGCCCTGGCGCTGTACCGCGCCGAGGACTACCGCAAGGCCGGCCTGCCCATGCTGCCCATCACCCACGGCCCGGAATTCACCCGGCTGCAGGTGCTGCTGTACACCATCGTGCTGTTCGCCGCGACGCTGCTGCCCTTCACTTATCGCATGAGCGGCTACCTCTACCTGGCGGCCGCCCTCGTGCTGGGCGTGTGGTTCATGGCCTTGGCCTGGCAACTGTGGCGTGAATACAGCGACGCGCTGGCCCGTCGCACCTTCCGCTTTTCCATCTGGCACCTGTCGCTGCTGTTCGCGGCGCTGCTGCTCGACCACTACCTGAACCCATGGCTCACCAGACTTCTCGGCGCCTGACCCTGGCCGGTGCGCTGTGCCTGCTGGCAGCCCTGCTGCCCCTGGCGGCTTGCGATCGAGCCGGTGGCCCGGCAGCCACATCGGCTACGTTCAAGGCGGTCGACATCACCGGTGCCGACTATGCGCGTGAACTGAAATTGCCCGACGCCGATGGCCGTCTGCGCGATCTGGCCGAGTTCAAGGGCCGGGTCACCGTGGTCTTCTTCGGCTTCGCCCAATGCCCCGACGTCTGCCCGACCACCCTGCTCGAACTGGCCGAGGTCAGGAAAAGGCTGGGTGCCGACGGCGAACGTGTGCAAGGCATCTTCGTCACCATCGACCCCGAGCGTGATACGCCTGAAGTGCTGAAGGCCTATGTCGACAACTACGGCGCCGGCTTCGTGGCCCTGCGTGGCACGCCCGACGAAACGCGGGCCGTAGCCAAGCATTTCAAGGTGTTCTTCAGCAAAGTGCCCGGCAAGACCGAGGGCAGCTACACGATGGACCACACCGCCGGGTCCTATGTCTTCGACACCCAGGGGCGGATTCGGCTGTTCACGCGCTATGGCACCGGCACGGAAGCGCTGGTGCACGACCTGAAGATCCTTCTCGCCGAAGACGCCTGATGTCCCGTCGAGAAGGGGGCGAAGTCGTCAGGCCGTCGCAGTTTCGAGCGTCTTGCGCATCTTCTTCAAGGCGGCCACCTCGATCTGGCGGATACGCTCGGCGCTGACGCCATACTCGGCCGCCAGGTCGTGCAGCGTCATGCCGCCAGAGGCGTCGTCGTTGACCTTCAGCCAGCGTTCTTCGACGATCCGGCGACTGCGCGCGTCCAGCACCTCCAGCGCCTGCTGGATGCCGTCGGCCGACAGCCAGTCGCGGTGACGGGCTTCCAGCGCGCGCGTCGGTTCGTGCGTGTCGTCGGCGAGATAGGCGATCGGGGCGAAACTTTCCTCGCCGTCGTCGGCTTGCGGCTCCAGCGCGACATCGCCACCCGACAGTCGGGTTTCCATCTCGATGACTTCTTCTGCCTTCACGTTCAGCCGCTCGGCGACATTGGCCACTTCGGCCGGCGTCAGCGTGCTGCGGTGGGTGTCGTCGTCACCGGCCTCGCTCTTCAGGCCCTGCTTCATCGAGCGCAGGTTGAAGAACAGCTTGCGCTGCGCTTTGGTCGTGGCGAGCTTGACCATGCGCCAGTTCTTCAGGATGTATTCGTGGATCTCGGCCTTGATCCAGTGCAGCGCATAGCTCACCAGGCGCACGCCCTGTTCGGGGTCGAAGCGCTTGACGGCCTTCATCAGGCCGATGTTGCCTTCCTGGATCAGGTCGCCGTGGGGCAGGCCGTAGCCCAGATACTGGCGCGACACCGAAACGACCAGACGCAGGTGCGACAACACCATCTGCCCGGCGGCCTGCAGGTCGCCCGTGGCCTGGAAGCGGCGGGCGAGCGAGGTTTCTTCGCCCTGGGTGAGCATGGGCAGGCGCCCGACGGCCGAGATGTAGGCGTCCAGGTTGCCCAATGAAGGCACCATGGCCCAGGGGTCGCGAACCGACAGGGTGGTGGCCGGGAAGACAGTCGTAGCAGTGGCGGCGTTCATGTTCATGCTGCCTTGGGATGCCGGCAAAGGCGCCGAGTTCCAAGAATATTAGCACTCGATGGGCGAGAGTGCTTAAGCGCTTGGATCCGACCGGTGAAAGAAGCCGCAGGTCTTCAGCCCCAGCGCGTTTCCAGGCTTTCCAGCGCGTCGTCGAGCAGATCCAGGAAGCGCGGAACGTCGATCGGCTTGGTCACGTAATGCAGGGCACCCGTCGTCAGGGCCTCGGCCATGCGCGCGGCCGTCGCGTCGGCCGACACGACGATGACGGGAATCTCGGCCAGGTCGGGGTCGCTCTTCAGGTGGCGCAGCAGTTCCAGCCCGCTGACATCGGGCAGGTGCATGTCCAGGAGCACCAGGTCCGGCCGGCTGCGGCGAATGTTTTCGAGGCCATCCAGGCCGTTCACCGATACATCCATCTGCACTTGCGGCCTTTGCAGCAGCACGCCCCGCATGACTTCGACATTGGTCGGGTTGTCTTCCACGTAATGCACGCGCCGCTGCTGGTAGGGTGCGTTGAAGGCTGCTTCCTGCGGGGCTTCAGGCAGTTCGGCCGCATCGGCGGCGGGCAGGCGCAGGGTGAAGGTCGAGCCCTTGCTGGCCACGCTGCGGGCTTCCAGCGTGCCACCCATCAGTTCCACCAGGCGCCGGCTGATGACCAGGCCGATGCCGGTGCCTTCGATGTCGCTGGTCTCGCGACCCAGGCGGTTGTAGGGCTGGAAAAGCCCCGACAACTGCTCAGGCGTCATGCCCAGCCCGGTGTCGGTGACGGCGATCACGACACCGCCTTCGGGGCCGGGCCGGGCGCTGATCCATACGCGGCCATGTTCGATGTTGTATTTGACGGCGTTGCTGAGCAGGTTCGTCAGCACCTGCTTCAAGCGGGTGGCGTCGCCCAGCACCGCCGGAGCTTCCGGGGACAGGCTTTCTTCGATGTGGATATCGCGCTGCTCGGCCTGCGCCGACACCAGCGCCCGGGCACCCTGCACCAGCGCCGCCAGGGCCACCGGCTCACTGCTCAGGCGCACCGCACCTGACTCGATGCGTGCCAGGTCCAGCGTCTCGTTGATCATCTCCAGCAAGTGCCAGCCGGCGCGCTGGATCTGCTGGGTCCATTCCATCTGATGGCGGGTCAGGCCGGGCTCTCGGTCCAGGCCCAGCAGCTGGGCGAAGCCGATCATGGCGTTCAGCGGCGTCCGCAACTCGTGGCTCATGCGCGAGACGAACTCGCTCTTCGCGCGACTCGAGGCCTCGGCTTCCTGCAGCGCACGTTCCGAATCGCGCAGCCGCATGTGCTCGCTGATGTCCTGCACGACCCCGACCCGCCGGCCTTGTTCGTCGTGGCCTTCGCGCAAGGCCGTGGTGCTGACCTGAACCCAGACCGAGCTGCCGTCGCTGCGCTGCAGCCGCAGAGGCCGCTTTTCCGAAGCCCCGCGTGGCAATGCCAACGCGTCTTCGGCCAGATCGTTCGGCCCGGCCTCTTCGCCCCGCTGCGCCAGCCGCTCGTCAGGGTGCATCAGGTCGACCAGGGTCAGGCCACGCAACTGCTCCGCCGTCTCGCCGAGCATCTCGCAAAGCCGCGGATTGCATTCCAGCAGCCGGCCGCGGGCGTCCAGGAACATCACGCCGATCGGCATGTGGTTCAGGATGCTGCGCAGCCTTTCCTCGCTGTCGGCCAGGGCCATCTGGGTCTGGGTGCGCTCCGAGACCTCGCGGCGCAGGTCGGCGGTGGCGGTACGAATCGCCATCTGGGTGCGGCGGCTGTTGCCGGTGACGACGAGCAGCAGCGCACCGAGCATCGCCACCGCTGCCAGCACGGCCAGCGACAGCAGCAGCGTGCCTTCGCGCTGCTGCAGCGGTATCGAACCGGGGGAACTGTCCACCCTGAGCTCGAAACTGCGCCCGCCGATTTCCAGTGTCCGCGCCGTCTGGAAGCTCAGTGCGGGCGGGTTGCGAGCCTCGCACCCGGCGGGGCCGGCAATGCGCCGCTGCGTCGTGTCGGCCTCCGGGTCGACCAGGCACCATTCGAGGTGGTCCTTGCCGGGTGCAGCCAGACCTTCCAGCATGGCCTCTGCCCGCAGGGTAACGAAGACGACGCCCCGAAACGAGGCGTTGCGTTCCGGGTCGGAACGGGGCTCGCCCTCGTACAGCGCCTGGTAGACGACGAGACCGATCTCGCCGTCGGCCGTTGCCTGGGTGAGCTTGAAGCCCACCGTGGCCGCTGGCTGTCCGCTGCGGCGGGCCTGGAGCACGGCGTCGCGGGTGGCCGGAATCGACAGGGTGTTGACACCCAGGGCCATGGCGTTGCCGTCCATCGGCTCGATCAGGCGAATGGCCAGCACTTCGTCGTCGCTGGCCAGGGCCGCGCCGTTGTCGCGGTGGAATACCCGGTAGCCGGGCAGGCCGTTGTCCCGAACCGCGGCTTCGAAGCGCTCGATGTCCAGCCTGGGGACACGCACGCTGTAGCCCATGGCCTGCAACTGGCGCGGCAGCGCCAGCCACCAGCGTGAAGCGGCCTGCAGTGCCGTGCTGTCCAGGATCGGCTGAGCCCGCGCGATGCCGTGCAAGGCCTGCAGCGCATAAAGCGGCACCTGCAGCCGCGATTGCGCGTCGCTGGCGAGTCGGTCGGCGTCGCGTTCGAACTGGGCGCGCAGATGCTGCTGGTCCAGGGTCTCCAGCTTCAGCAGTGCCGTGGCTGTCAGCCCCATGGCCAGCAGCAGCGGCAGGCCCACGGTCAGGCGGCGAGCCCGCCAGTCGCCGCGCGGCTGGCCGATCAGGGTCAGCACGGCGGGCGTGGCAATGAGCACGCCCAGCACGTCGCCCGTCCACCACGTCAGCCAGTTCTCCTTCCAGCCGTCGGCCGCAATCGTGCCCGTGGCCGTGAGCGCCAGGGTCGCGACGCTGGCATTGACGACGCAGGCCACGGCAGCGCCCAGCAGTCCGACCAGGGCGATGTCGCGGGGCGAGTTCAGCACCATGGGCTGGCTGACGAAGCGCTTGACCAGGCTGGCACCCACCCAGGCCTGCGTGGCTGCGCCCAGGCCGAGCAGCAAGGGCAGGCCGACGAGCAGCCAGGCCGTGGCCTGGGGCTGGCGCGTGCCCAGGAAGACGCTGACCAGCAGCGCCCCGAGCGCCACGCCCGGCAGCGCCCGGTGGCCCCAGGTCAGGACCGCCGCCAGGGCAATACCTGCGGATGGGTACAAAGGCGACGCATAGCCTGGCGGGCCCGCGAGCAGCAAGGCCGCGATGCCCACCGCGGCATAGGCCAGGGCCGTGACCAGGAGCGGCCACAAGCGGCCGTCCTTGCGCCGCGGCCGCCGTGACGGCGCGGGCAGCCCCAGCCGTTCGGAGCCCAGATCGACGTCGACGTGCACGGTCATTGAAAGACTGTATCCCTCAGTTACCGCGGGTGCCGGGCACTAGTGCACTGTTGCACTCAGACGTTGAACAGGAAGTTCAGGACGTCGCCGTCCTTCACGACATATTCCTTGCCCTCGGCGCGCATCCGGCCGGCGTCTTTTGCGCCCTGCTCGCCGCGGTGGGCGATGAAGTCGTCGAAGGCGATGGTCTGGGCGCGGATGAAGCCGCGCTCGAAGTCGGTGTGGATCACGCCTGCAGCCTGCGGCGCAGTGTCGCCGATGTGGATGGTCCAGGCCCGGACCTCCTTCACGCCGGCGGTGAAATAGGTCTGCAAGCCCAGCAGCTTGAAGGCGGCGCGGATCAGCCTGTTCAGGCCGGGTTCGTCCTGGCCCATCTCGGCCAGGAACATCACCTTGTCCTCATCTTCCATCTCGGCCAGTTCGGCTTCGGTCTTGGCGCAGATGGCGACCACGGGCGCGTTCTGCTTCGCGGCATATTCGCGCAGGCGGTCCAGGAAGGGGTTGTTCTCGAAGCCCGATTCGGACACGTTGCCGACGAACATCGCCGGCTTGGCCGTGATCAGGCACAGCGGCTTCAGGATGAGGAGCTCTTCCTTGCCGAAGGCGATACCGCGCACGGGCTGGGCCTGGTCCAGCGCCGCCTGGCACTTTTCCAGCACCTTCACCAGCGCCGCGGCCTCCTTGTCGTTGCCCGAACGCGCTGCCTTCACATAGCGGTGCAGGCTTTTCTCCACCGTGGCCAGATCGGCCAGGCAGAGTTCGGTCTGGATGACCTCGATGTCGCTGATCGTGGATGACGTTGTCGTCCTCGAAGCAGCGCACCACGTTGACGATGGCGTCGGTCTCGCGGATGTGGCTCAGGAACTGGTTGCCCAGGCCTTCGCCCTTGCTCGCACCAGCCACCAGGCCGGCGATGTCGACGAACTCCACGATGGCCGGCACCACGCGTTCGGGCTTGACGATGTCCGCCAGCGCCGCCAGCCGTGGGTCGGGCAGTTCGACGATGCCCACATTGGGCTCGATCGTGCAGAACGGGTAGTTCTCGGCGGCGATGCCGGCTTTCGTCAGCGCATTGAAAAGGGTGGACTTGCCGACGTTCGGCAGGCCCACGATGCCGCACTTCAGGCTCATGATGTTTTGCTTTCGGGGTGGGTGGCGGCGCCGGGCCAGCCGTCAATGTGCCGATTTTCCTACACTCGGCCGGAACAACGGAAAGCCACCATGTCCGACAGCAGCACGCTCATCCGCCCGCACAGCAAGGACCTGGGCGGTGGCTTCACCGTGCGCCGGCTTCTGCCGGCCGTCAGCCACCGCGCCGTCGGGCCGTTTCTGTTCTTCGACCACTTCGGCCCGATCAGCGCCGGCCCGGCCGACAACCACGACGTGCGCGCCCATCCGCACATCGGCCTGGCCACCGTCACCTACCTGTTCGAAGGCGCGATGCAGCACCGCGATTCCACCGGCGCCGTGCAGCGCATCGAACCCGGCGCCATCAACTGGATGACGGCGGGGCGTGGCATCGTGCACTCCGAACGCACACCCGACGATCTGCGCGCCTTGCCGCGACGCAGCCACGGCCTGCAGCTCTGGGCCGGCCTGCCGGCCGAGGACGAGGAGATCGCGCCGTCCTTCAGCCACACCCCGGCCTCGGCCTTGCCGGAACTGGAGGTGGGTGGCGCCCGCCTGCGCCTGCTGGTGGGCAGTGCCTTCGGGGTGGCTTCCCCGGTCGTGGTGCGCTCGTCCATGCTCTACATCGACATCGCCATGGCCGCCGGCGACGCCCTGCCCCTGCCGCTGGCCACCGAGCGTGCGCTGTACGTCGTCGACGGTGCGGCCGAACTCGACGGCCGACCGCTGCCGCCGCAGACGATGACATTGCTGGCGCCCGGCGACGAACCGATGCTGTCGGCCTCGGGCGACAGCCGGGTGATGCTGATCGGCGGCGATCCGCTCGGGCCGCGCCACGTCTGGTGGAACTTCGTCAGCAGCCGCAAGGAGCGCATCGTTCAGGCCGCCGAAGACTGGCAGGCCGGACGCTTCGCGACCGTGCCCGGCGAAACGGAATTCATTCCCCTGCCCGAGCACCGGCCAGGTTGAACCGGCGCTAGACGGCGCTAGAAGGCCCAGCGCGCACGGGCGACCTGGCCCACGCGCAGCGTGCGGTCGAAGCCTTCCAGCACCACGGCGTTCATGCCGAAGGTGATGCCGCCGTCCATGCGCGCGTCGGCGCGGAAGCCTGCCAGCGTGGCACCGGGCTCGGTGCCCACTTCGGCCGTGGCCGGGTCGTTGTTGGGAATGCCGCAGCGCACGCAGGGCTTGGTCAGGCGCAGATGCACCGGACCTTCGGGGGTGTCGATGACGAGGTCGCCGATGTTGTCCTCGTCGAAGGCCTGCAGCCCGTCGATCACGATGTTCGGCCGGAATCGCTCCATCGTCACCGGCGCGGCACCTCGTGCGGCCAGTCGTGCATTCAGGTCGGCCAGCGAAGCGGTGCTGGCCACGAGCAGCGGGAAGCCGTCGGCAAATGCCGCCTCGGCGGCCTGGCCGGCGCTCCACTTCGGGTCGGCCAGCCGTTTTTCCTCGGGATCGAATCGCGCCAGCCGGGCTGGCTGGCCCAGGTAGTCGCTGAACCACTGGGCGGCCAGCGGGCCCATGTCGTAGGCTTTGACGATGTCGTCCCAGACCCGCACGCGGGTGGGTTCCTCCACCGTGTCCAGGCGCAGGTGCAGGGCCAGCATGCCGGGTGCGCGCAGCACCAGGTCGGCATGGCGCAGGGTGGGCATCACCAGCGCCAGTCGCGGCAGTTCGCGCTGGGTCAGCATTTCGCCATCGGGGTCGACCACCATCCAGGCACGGTCCAGGTCCAGCCCCGTCTCGACCAGAAGTGCCTCGCTCACTGGCAGGCCACCACAGCTTTTCAGCGGATGCAGGTGCAGGCTGGCCACGGTGCAGGTCAGGTCTGGGGCGTCTGTGTCGGGCATCACGGAAAGTCTCGCGTAGGCAGGGGCGGCATCAGGGCTTCAGCCGCAGGCGGCGATTGTGCCGTGAGCCCCCTCCCTACAATGCCCGGATGACGGCTCATGACATCGTGGTGCGCGGCGCTGGCGCCGTAGGCATGGCAGCCGCCCTGGCGTTGTCGCGTCAGGGTTTGAACGTGGGCCTGGTGGCCGCGCCTGCCCGGCATTCGCCCGATGTGCGCGCCTACGCGCTGAACGCCGCCTCGGTGGCCCTGCTCGATGGCCTGAAGGTCTGGCACGCGCTGCCCGCGGACGCCCGCACCGCCGTGCACGACATGCGGGTGGAGGGCGACGCGCCGGGTGCCGTGCTGGAGTTTTCGGCCTGGACGCAGGGTGTGGCCGAACTCGCCTGGATCGTGGACGCCGCCGAACTCGACCTCGCCCTGCAGGCTGCCGTGCGCTTCGCGCCGCATGTGACGATGGCTGGCGAAGAAGCCACTGCCCCGCTGCAACTGCTGGCGGAAGGCCGTGATTCCGCCGCCCGTCAGCGCCTGGGCGTGCGCATGCCGCGCCAGGCCTACCAGCAGCGCGGTGTCGCGGCACGGCTGCAGACCGACAGGCCGCACGCAGGCCAGGCCAGGCAATGGTTCCGCAGCCCCGACGTGCTGGCGCTGCTCCCGCTGGACCGGCCCCTGCCTGGCAGCAGCTTCGGCCTGGTCTGGTCGCTGCCCGACGACCGGGCCGACGCACTGATGGCCCTGCCCGACGCCGACTTCCAGACCGCCTTGATGGACGCCACTGGCGGCGCCGCTGGCCAGCTTCGCCTGACCAGCGAGCGGGCGCAATGGCCGCTGGTGCTGGCGCGTGCCGAGCAGGTCTGCGGCCCCGGCTGGGCGCTGCTGGGCGACGCCGCGCATCTGGTGCACCCGTTGGCCGGCCAGGGCCTGAACCTCGGCCTGGCGGACGTGGCGGCGCTCGCCCGCGTGGTCGCGGCTCGCGAAAGCTGGCGCCAGCTGGGCGACCCTCGCCTTCTGCGCCGTTATGCCCGGGAACGTGAACTGCCAACCCGTGCGATGGGCCAGGTCACCGACGGGCTGCTGCAACTGTTCGCGTCAGAACAGCCCCTGGTCAAGGAACTCCGCAACCGCGGGCTGAGTCTGGTCAACGCCCTGGGGCCATTGAAGCGCGCGTTGACGGCGCGCGCCCTCGACAGCTGAGCTCCCTTCCGGCACCGCGATTCACTCCGACCCTTCAGAGAAACCCCATGAAACTGTTGCTCCGCCTGCTGCCCGCCGTCGTCCTGCTGTGCCTGAGCGCTGGCGCTGTGGCCCAGGAGGCTGCCATCCGCAAGAACCTGGCTGAGCGCCTGCCCAAGCTGCCCAAGATCGACGAGGTCACCCGCTCGCCGGTGCCCGGCCTGTTCGAGGTGCGATTCGGCGGCACCCAGATCCTGTACAGCGACGCCAACGGCGACTTCATCTTCGTCAACGGCTCGCTCATCGACGCCAAGACTCGTACCGATCTGACCGAAGAACGCATCGAGAAGCTCAGCGCCATCGACTTCAGCGAACTGCCGCTGAAGGACGCCATGGTGGCCCGCCAGGGCACGGGCGCGCGCAAGATGGCGGTCTTCGTCGACCCCAACTGCGGCTACTGCAAGCGTTTTGAGCGCGACCTGACGACGGTGAAGGACGTCACGATCTACACCTTCCTGATGCCTATCCTGGGGGCCGATTCAACGGCCAAGTCGCGTGACATCTGGTGTGCGAAGGACGCGCAGCGGGCCTGGCGCGCCTGGATGATCGACAACGTGGTGCCGCCGAAGGCTGCAGCCAACTGCGACAGCGAGGTGCTCGAACGCAACCTGGCGCTGTCGAAGAAGCACCGCATCAACGGTACCCCGGCCTTGTTTTTCGAAGATGGTTCGCGCAAGCCCGGCGCCTTGCCGCCCGACCAGGTCGAGCGGCAACTGGCCGCCGCCGCGAAAAAGCCCTGACTCCAGAACGTGAGCTCGAACACCGCTGCGGCCCTGTCGCCGGCCGCCCTGCAGCTGGGCTGGGCAGGCATCCTGCCGTTCGTCGCCGGAGCGCTGCTGATCTGGGGCGTGTCGGCCGAAGCCCATCCCTATGTGGCGCTGGGCTTGTCGGCTTACGCAGCTGTCATCGTCTCCTTCCTCGGGGGCATTCACTGGGGCCTGGCGTTCCGGGAGACACCGCCGCCGCCGGCCTTGCTGGGCTGGGGTGTGCTGCCTTCCCTGGTCGCCTGGGTGGCGGTGATGATGCCGCCCAGCGCCGGACTCGTGATCCACGGCCTGATGCTGCTGGCCTGCTACGCCGTGGACCGCCGTGTCTACCCGAAGCACGGCGCTGCGCACTGGCTGCTGCTGCGGTTCCGACTGAGCAGCGTGGCCGCGCTCTGCTGCTTCCTTGGTGCCGCTGGCGCCTGAAGCGCGGTGGGGCCGTGCCGGCAAGCCGGCCGCCTGGGCGCTGTTGACGGCGGTCGTGACGCTGGCCCATCTGTGGCTGGCCGGACGCGTCATGCCCGACAGCCTCGGTGCGGCTGCAGACCGGGCGCCGGTGCGCATCGAGGTGGCCTTCGTCACTGAACTGGCACCAGCGGCGCCGCCTGCTGTCGCGCCGCGACCCGCGCCGGCTCGGCGAGCCGCGGTGGCACCCGCGCCCGCGCCCGCGGCTTCCGCGCCCGATCCGGTGTCGGCCCCCGAGCGCTTGGGTTCCGATACCGCTACGCAGACTGAACCAACTCCGCCTCCACCCCCGCCGGCTCCCGGCCCGACGTCGCCCACGCCGCCCGTTGTGGGCGACGCGGCCCCGTCGTCAGCTTCCGCAGCAGCTGAGCCGATGCCGGCCCTGGCAGCGCTGCCGGCGGCTTCGGCCCCGGCTTCTTCGTCGGCCGTTTCCGCCCCGGCCTTCGAATGGCCACCGTCCACACGCCTGAGCTATCGCCTGACGGGGGACTTCCGCGGCCCGGTCGAAGGTCAGGCGCAGGTCGAGTGGCTGCGGGACGGCCTGCGTTACCAGGTGCACCTGGACGTGGCCGTGGGCCCGTCGTTCGCGCCTGTGCTCAGCCGCCGTACCAGCAGCGAAGGCCTGATCACCGCCGAAGGCCTGCGCCCGGAGCGCTTCGACGAAGCGACGCAGGTGCTGCTGCGCGAGCCGCGGCGCCTGCGCATCGACATGGCCGGGCCGGTGGTCCTCCTGGCCAACGGCAACCAGACTGCCCGCCCCGATGGGCTGCAGGACACGGCCAGCCAGTTCGTCCAGTTGTCCTGGCTGTTCACGAACCGGCCCGAGCTGCTGCGCTCCGGGCAGACCCTGAGCATGCCTCTGGCAATGCCCCGGCGGGTGCAGATGTGGCATTACGAAGTGGGCGAGACGCTGGTGCTCGACACCCCTGCCGGCCCGGTCGAAGCGGTGCACGTGCGTCCCCGGCCCGAAGTGGCGAACATGGCGCGTCGTGGCGGCGAGCTCGTGCCGGAGGCCTGGTTCGCGCCCAGCCTGCAGTACCTGCCGGTGCGCATCCTGATCCGCCAGGAAGGAGGCAACTTCGTCGACCTGACGATGGAGCGGCTGCCGCAGCAGGCTGCGCCTGGACGATGATTCAGATGTCGGCGAAGCGCGCGACGTAGGCCTCGGCGGCCTGGCGGCCGCGGGTGTTGGCGATGACCTGCGCGCCCAGCAGCACGGCCGCGCGCAGTTCTTCGGTGGACCGCGACTTTTCGATGCGCATGGCCACGGCTTCGGCCATCGGGCCCACCTGGTCGGTGAGCAGCCGAACGGCGTCGCGTTGCAGCATGGGCAGCGGCAGCGGCATCGGGCGCATGCCGTTGGCAGCGCCGGGCAGCGGGGGGCCAGCCGGTACCGGTGCGGGTGCCTGTGCAGGTGCAGCAACCGGTGGCGTGGCGGGTTGGGGTGTCGGGGCAGGGGCTGAATTGCTTGCCGTGTACTGGCCGCCTGCGCCATTCGTTCCCACGACTTCGATGAAGCCCTGCGCCAGCAGCATGGCAAGGGTCTCTTCAGGCGCTTGCAGCAGCAAGGGGCGAAGCTCGGCTTCACTGCGCTTGCCGTCGACCATGATCAAGGCCGTGCGCAGGCGGGGCGGCAACTTGTTCGCCCGAGTTTCGATCTCTGCCTGGCCCTTGGCTGACTTGCGGTAGATGCTGGGCATGTGCTCGGCGGCGGTCCGCATCACTGCGAAAAACGGCAGCTTATAGTGATTCCGGACGCGGCGAACGTTGCAAATGACCGGCTTTGGCGCAGCCTTTGCCGCGACCACCCACCCCACCACTCCCATAGCGAGAACCTCATGAGCGAAGCCCTGGTCCTTACCGATGTCCGCGGCGACACCGAACGCCGTGTCGGCCTGATCACCCTGAATCGCCCCAAGCAGCTCAACGCCCTGAACGACGCGCTGATGGATGAACTGGGTGCTGCCCTTCAGGCCTTCGAGCAGGACGAGGGCATCGGCTGCATCGTCGTCACCGGCAGCGAGAAGGCCTTCGCCGCGGGGGCCGACATCGGCGCGATGGCGCGCTTCAGCTACATGGACGCCTACAAGGGCGACTACATCACCCGCAACTGGGAGACGCTGCGCCAGGTGCGCAAGCCGGTGATCGCCGCCGTCTCGGGCTTCGCGCTGGGTGGCGGCTGCGAACTGGCCATGCTCTGCGATTTCATCATCGCCGCCGACAGCGCCAGGTTCGGTCAGCCCGAGATCAAGCTGGGCATCATTCCCGGTGCTGGCGGCACGCAGCGACTGCCCCGGGCCGTGGGCAAGGCCAAGGCCATGGACATGGTGCTGACCGGGCGCATGATGGACGCCGCGGAAGCCGAGCGCGCCGGTCTGGTGAGCCGGGTGGTGCCGGCCGACAAGCTGCTCGAGGAAACCTTGGCCATCGCCAGCCTGATCTGCACCATGAGCGGGCCGAGCGTCATGCTGGCCAAGGAGTGCGTCAATCGCGCCTTCGAGAGCGGCCTGGCCGACGGCGTTGCCTTCGAACGCCGCATCTTCCATTCTCTGTTTGCCACCGACGATCAGAAAGAAGGCATGGACGCTTTCGTCAACAAGCGAAAGCCGGCGTTCAAGCATCGCTAGGGAACAGTGAGGCTTGCAGAGTTGCTTTATTTGACAATGGTCTATTCCAGAACCAGCCATTTTTCTCCTGGGTGCAACTATCTACAGTTCAACCCATGGACAGCGCCGGTTCCGCATCCACCGACAGACGGTCCCCCAACCTCTCGGATGCGACAAGGAAATTCACCATGAAGAAGATTGCTTTTGTTGCCTACCCCGCCATCGTCGCCCTGTCTTTGCTGGCCGGTACCTTGGCCCATGCTCAGAGCGAAAGCCTGAATCTGGCACCCACCGGTCCCTCGGCCAGCGGCTTGACCCGCGCCGAAGTCCGGGCCGAACTGTTCAAGGCTCGTACCGACGGCTCGCTGCGTGTCTGGGAGAGCAACTTCAGCCCGCTGCTGGTGGCAAGCTCTTCGCAGCGCACGCGCGCCGAAGTTCAGGCCGAAGCGGTCGCGGCCAATCGCAGCAACCATGCGGCGCGCTGGTACGGTGAGGACAGCGGCTCGATTGCGATGAGCCACCCTGGCGAAGCCATCGGCGGCCAGCCGGTTTTTGCCAAGGTCATGCGCAAGGCGCGTTAAGCCAGTTTTGCCGCCCGGTGCCTGCGTCAGGGCACCAGCCACCGGCCACCGGCCGCGTCGAACATGGCGCGCCGGTGGCCTTCGGCGTGCAGTTCCAGCCAGTCGACCGACAAGACCTGCGCCGTGACCATGGCGAAGTGGCCGCGCTCGGGCGCGGGCCGACCAGGCATGTCCCCATCCAGCGGGCTGCCCGGCGCCAGCGGGCTCAGGTAGTCCTGAGCCGCCGGCGACTGCTTCAGCCGGGCCCAGCGCGACGCCACGGCCAGGCCTTCGACGTGCACCTGCAACTGCACGCGCACACGCAGCTGCCAGGACAGCCGCTTCGACCACATCGCCAGCGTGCCCAGGGGGTGCCTGGCGATCTGTGCCACCTTGGCCGAGCGGCAGTCCGTGAACAGGCGCAGCTCGCGCGCATCGCGGTCGGTTTCCCGCAGCACCACGGTGCGCGCATCGGCGGCGTCGCCGTCCACGGTGGCCAGCACGGGAGTGCGCCATTCGTGATGCCGGTCCAGCGGCGCCCGAGCGAGTTCGCGCCACAGGCCGGCCTCGATCTCCGGCAGCGACTGCAACCGCGTGCCGTTCACGGCCACCCTATTCGCGCCGCAGCGCTGGAAACAGGATCACGTCACGGATGCTCGGGCTGTCGGTCAGCAGCATGATCAAGCGGTCGATGCCGATGCCGCAGCCGCCTGCCGGGGGCATGCCGTATTCCAGGGCGCGGATGAAGTCGGCGTCGTAGTACATCGCCTCTTCGTCACCGGCGTCCTTGTTCGCCACCTGGGCCTGGAAGCGCGCGGCCTGGTCTTCGGCGTCGTTCAGCTCGCTGAAGCCGTTGGCATATTCCCGCCCGGTGATGAAAAGCTCGAAGCGTTCGGTGATGGCCGGGTTGGCGTCGCTGGCGCGCGCCAGCGGGCTCACCTCCACCGGGTAGTCGATGATGAAGGTGGGTTGCCAGAGCTTGGCCTCCACTGCTGCCTCGAACACGCCGAACTGGAGTTCAGGCAGCTTCCAGTGCGCTGGCGCGTCGACGCCGGCGGTCCGCAGCCGTTCGCGCAGCAGCGCTGCGTCGTCTGCTTGTTCAGGCCTCAGGCCGGCATGCTCGACCAGGCTGTTGCGCACGCTCAGCCGCGCAAAAGGCTGGTCCAGGTGCACCGGCTGGCCGGCGTAGCTGATGGCGGCACTGCCCGTGGCCGCACGTGCCGCATGGCGCAACACCTGTTCGGTGAAGTCCATCAGGTCGTGATGCGTCCAGTAGGCCGCGTAGAACTCCATCATCGTGAATTCCGGGTTGTGCCGGACGCTGATGCCTTCGTTGCGGAAGTTGCGGTTGATCTCGAACACGCGCTCGAAGCCGCCCACCAGCAGGCGCTT
>LNFM01000715.1_pt1 | contig 79504 bp, 70 predicted proteins | sample 596031 | NCBI WGS metagenome assembly LNFM01 (sample SAMN04254537, study PRJNA301005) | activated carbon metagenome | isolation source: dual media filters at the Ann Arbor, Michigan drinking water treatment plant | place: USA: Ann Arbor | reverse complement strand
CCTATGGAGTACATACTGGCGCTGGATCAGGGGACGACGAGTTCGCGTGCCCTGGTCTTTGATCCCTCTGGCGGGATCGATGCTGTCGCAAAGCGCGAGATTCGTCAGATTTATCCGCGACCCGGCTGGGTCGAGCACGATCCGCGCGAGATCTGGTCGTCGCAACTCGACGTCGCCCGGGAGGCTCTCGCACAATCCGGCGTGCCTTTAGGCAGCATCGCCGGGATCGGCATCACCAATCAGCGCGAAACCACCATTCTGTGGGACCGGCGCACGGGCGAGCCGGTCCACAACGCCATCGTGTGGCAGGATCGCCGGACGGCCCCGCTTTGTCAGGAGCTGAAGGCGCAAGGCCTGGAGTCTGCCTTCATCGAACGTACCGGCCTCGTACTCGACCCGTATTTTTCGGCAACCAAACTGCGCTGGCTGCTCGACCAGGATCCAACGATCCGGGTGCGAGCCGAACGTGGTGAACTCGCCTTCGGGACGGTCGACAGCTGGCTGATCTGGAATCTGACGAAGGGCGCGGTGCACGTCACCGATGCGACGAATGCATCGCGCACGCTGCTCTACGACATCCGCTCACTCGCGTGGGACGACCATTTGCTCGATTTGATGCGTATTCCGCGCAGCTTGCTGCCGCGAGTCACCCCTTCGTCGGGTTTGATCGCACAGACGGATGCCGCACTGCTCGGTCGGGCAATCCGCATCGGTGGTGTGGCAGGCGATCAGCATGCGGCCTTGTTCGGGCAGCGTTGTACCGCGCCGGGCATGGTGAAGAATACTTATGGCACGGGCTGCTTCATGCTCATGAACACGGGGCAGCGGTGTGTGACGTCGTCGAGCAAGCTTCTTTCCACGCTTGCGTGGCACGTCGGAGGCGAACACCACTATGCGCTGGAAGGCAGCGTGTTTGTTGCTGGCGCGATTGTGCAGTGGCTGCGCGATGGCTTGGGCGTGATCGGCAGTTCGAACGACGTGGAAGCACTGGCGAAGTCGGTACCCGACAACGGCGGTGTCTACATGGTCCCGGCACTCACCGGCCTGGGTGCGCCACACTGGGACCCGGACGCCCGCGGGGCGATCTTCGGATTGACCCGGGGTGCAAATCGTGGGCACCTCGCTCGTGCTGCGCTGGAGTCGATCGCGTTTCAGAGCGCCGATCTCGTGCAGGCAATGCAGCAGGATTCGGAGATTCCGCTGTCGGAACTGCGGGTCGACGGCGGCGCGGTCCGCAACGATCTGCTCATGCAGTTTCAGGCGGATCTGCTGGGCGTCCCGGTCGTGCGCCCGCGCATCACCGAGACGACAGCCCTCGGCGCAGCCTATCTTGCGGGCATCGGCGTGGGTGTGTGGGCAAGCGGTGAGATGTTGGACCAGCAGTGGCAGATCGATCGCAGTTTCGAGCCTCGGCGCAGTGCCGATGAAGTCGCAGCACTGCGGTCATCCTGGCAGCGGGCAGTCGAGCGAAGCAAGCACTGGGCCCAGACGTAGGCTGATTCTCAATCCGGTTTGCGCGAGGGTGACGATTGCGATGACATTGCTGAAACCGATGGCCTACATGCCGTCGGGCTTGAGCCCCTTCTTGTAGCGTGCCGCGCGTTGCCGGTAGTTCTCGGAAGTCTGGTGGATGCGCTCGATTTCATGGGGCAAGAGGTGACGGACGACCTTCCCCGGCGCGCCGAGCACAAGCACGCCGTCCGGGATTACCTTGTTCTCGGCGATCAGGGTGCCTGCCCCGATCAGGCAGTTCTTGCCGATTCTTGCCCAGTTCAGGATCGTGCTGTGCATGCCGATCAGGGAGCCTTCGCCGATGGTGCATCCGTGCAGCATAGCCATGTGGCCGACCGATACGTTGCGTTCCAGCAGGATCGGCGCGCCCGGGTCGGCATGCAGTACGCACCCGTCCTGGATCTGCGATCCCTCGCCGATCGTGATCGTGTCGTTGTCGGCGCGCAGGACGCAGTTGAACCAGATGCTGGCGTTATGCTCCAGGATGACGGAGCCGATGACGGCCGAATTGGGGGCAATGTAGTAATCGCCCTTGCAGACGACGCGGCGATCTTCGAACGCATACTTCATCAGGAAATCCTTGCGGAAGGTAACGGTTGCTGCGCTGCATTATAAAGGGGTCTCGTCTGCGCTCGGCGGAATGAAAAACGGCGGGCACCGGGCCCGCCGTTTGGTCATGTGCCGAATCCGAAGCGGCTTCTCGCTAGATGATCAGCGGCACGATCATCAGTGCGACGATGTTGATGATCTTGATCAGCGGATTCACGGCAGGCCCCGCCGTATCCTTGTAGGGATCGCCCACGGTGTCGCCGGTGACGGCTGCCTTGTGCGCATCCGACCCCTTGCCGCCGTGATTGCCTTCTTCGATGTACTTCTTCGCGTTATCCCAGGCGCCGCCGCCCGTCGTCATCGAGATGGCAACGAACAGGCCCGTAACGATGGTGCCCATCAGCATGCCGCCCAGGGCCTTCGGGCCGAGGAGCAGACCGACGAGGACCGGCGCGAGCACCGGGAGGATCGAGGGTACGATCATTTCCTTGATCGCAGCACGGGTCAGCATGTCGACGGCGCGCGAGTAGTCGGGCTTCGCCGTACCTTCCATGATGCCCTTGATTTCCTTGAACTGACGACGCACTTCGCCGACCACTGCGCTCGCAGAACGGCCGACGGCTTCCATCGCCATGGCGCCGAAGAGGTAGGGGATCAGACCGCCGATGAACAGGCCGATGATGACCATATGATCCGACAGGTCGAACGTGAAGGCCTTGCCTGCAGCGGACTCGAGCGCATGCGTATAGTCGGCGAACAGCACCAGCGCGGCGAGTCCGGCGGATCCGATTGCGTAGCCCTTCGTCACCGCCTTGGTGGTGTTGCCGACTGCGTCGAGCGGATCGGTGACGTTGCGCACTTCCTTCGGCAGGTCGGCCATCTCGGCGATACCGCCCGCGTTGTCGGTGATGGGGCCATATGCGTCGAGAGCGACGACGATGCCGGTCATCGAAAGCATGGACGTGGCGGCAATGGCGATGCCGTAGAGTCCGGCGAATGCGTAGCTCACCCAGATCGCAACGCATACTGCAAGCACCGGGAGGGCGGTCGACTTCATTGAAACGCCCAGACCTGCAATGATGTTGGTGGCATGACCAAACTGCGAGGCGCTCGCCACGTGCTTCACCGGTGCATACTCGGTGCCGGTGTAGTACTCGGTGATCCAGACCAGCGCTGCGGTCAGGATGAGGCCGACCGCTGCTGCGCCGAAGATGTTCATCTGACTGCCGGCGCCGCCGAGCAAGTCATCCGGGATGAGCCAGGTGGTGACGGGGTAATACGCGATCAGGGCCAGAACGCCCGCGACGATGAGACCTTTGTACAAGGCGCCCATGATCGAGCCGCCTTCGGAGGTCTTCACGAAGAAGCAGCCGATGATCGAGGCGATGATCGAGACACCGCCGAGCGCGAGGGGATAGATCACCGCGCTTTCGCCTGCCACACCCTTGAACATGAGCGCGCCGAGCAGCATGGTCGCAATCACGGTCACTGCGTAGGTTTCGAAGAGGTCCGCGGCCATGCCGGCGCAATCGCCGACGTTGTCGCCAACGTTGTCGGCGATCACGGCGGGGTTGCGCGGATCGTCTTCGGGGATGCCGGCTTCGACCTTACCCACCAGGTCGGCGCCCACGTCGGCCCCTTTGGTGAAGATGCCGCCGCCCAGTCGCGCAAAGATGGAAATGAGCGAGCCGCCGAATGCTAGGCCGACCAGCGGCTGGATCGTGTGGTGCAGATCGCTGCCGCCCACGCTCATGAGATATCCGTAGTAACCGGCGACGCCGAGGAGCCCCAGGCCGACCACCAGCATGCCGGTAATGGCGCCACCCCGAAAGGCCACGCTCAGGGCAGGGGCGAGACCGCCGCGGGCCGCCTCGGCGGTACGCACGTTCGCTCGAACCGAGACGTTCATCCCGATATACCCGGCCGCGCCGGAGAGGACTGCACCGATGAGAAACCCGATGGCGGTAGGCCACGACAGTGCGAAGCCGATGGCAAAAAACAGAATGACGCCGACGATGCCGATTGTCGTGTACTGACGATTCAGATAGGCCGAAGCCCCTTCCTGAATGGCTTTGGCAATCTCCTGCATCCGTGCATTGCCGGCGGGCAACGCGAGGATCGAGCGGCTGGTAATCACGCCGTAAAGAATCGCGACGACGGCGCATACGAGCGCGAGGACGAGTCCCCCAGACATGGACCTTCTCCCTTTTTGCGTTAAAGACGATATGCGGCCGGCGGGAACCGGTCCACTATGAAAAAACGCGCAATTCTACCCTGAATCGCTCGTCGGATGCCGCATTCGATCGACTTTGCGGGGTTCGGCGTCGACCTGACTCAGGGCGGCTAGAGACTGAAACTCTGCACGAGCTTCTTCGCGACCGGGCGGTTCTTCAGGCGCACGTACTTGGGTAATCCGTTGCGAAAAGGCGGATAGGCTTCGCCCGCGATCAGGGGCAGCAAATAATCGCGGCACGCACCGGTGATGTGAAAACCGTCCTCGCTAATGAACTCTGCCGGAATGAATTTTTCGCGATTTGCGATCTCGGCCAAATTCGCTTTGCCGACGACCCAACGATACGGTCGATTCGACTTGCGCACGATGATCGGCATTGTTCCGTTGTAGCCTTTGACCGCAAACGCGACCGCAGCCTTGCCAACGGCATAGGATTGATCGAGGTCCGTTTTTGATGCAATGTGACGCGCCGAACGCTGCAAATAGTCGGCCACGGCCCAGTGATACTTGTAGCCGAGTTTTTCCTGCACGAGGTGCGCGACGACGGGGGCCACCCCTCCCAGTTGCGCATGACCGAAGGCGTCGTGGAGGCCAGTCTCGGAGACGAACTTGCCGTCCGGGCGCCGCAGCCCCTCCGAAACAGCGATCGTGCAGGATTCGTAGCGCTTCACGCACTCGTCGACCTTGGCAAGAAATCGCTCCTGGTCGAACTTCACCTCGGGCAGCAGCAGGATGTGAGGCGCCTCGCCTTCCGCCTCGGCAGCGAGCCCGCAGGCGGCCGTGATCCAGCCGGCATGGCGTCCCATGACCTCCAACACGAACACCCGAGTCGACGTGCGGGCCATGGAGTCGACGTCGAAGCCTGCTTCCCTCACGCTGGTCGCAACGTATTTCGCCACCGAGCCGAAGCCGGGGCAGCAGTCGGTCACCGGCAGATCGTTGTCGACCGTCTTCGGAATGCCGATGCAGACCAGCGGATACCCGAGCTTCTCGGCGATCATTGAAATCTTGAGCGACGTATCGGCCGAATCGTTGCCGCCGTTGTACAGGAAGTAGCCGATGTCGTGAGCGCGAAAAACGTCGATCAGGCGCTCGTACTGCGCGGTATCGTTTGCGATGTCGCGCAGCTTGTAGCGACACGAGCCGAAGGCGCCGCCCGGCGTGTGCTTCAGTGCCTTGATCGATGCGGCGGGCTCCCTGGAGGTGTCGATGAGATCCTCGGTCAGGGCGCCTATGATGCCGTCGCGGCCTGCGTAGACCTTGCCGATCTGTCGCTTGTATTGACGGGCTGTCTCTATGACGGCAGCTGCGGTTGCATTGATGACGGCGGTGACGCCGCCGGACTGCGCATAGAACAGATTCTTCTTCGGCATGGTCGGCGACTCCTGCGGTGGATCGGCGGGGTGGGCGGCTGTTCCGGGCAGCGGACTTCGGCGAATGCGCGTGGGTGCGGCGTTGTCAGCGAGCCGCGTTCGGGCTAATGCCCTGGGTGGCAGATCCGCAGCATGTCACGAGGATGCGTCGATCTCGCCGAAGATCTTGTCGCGGATCTCCTCGATCGATCCGACACCCTTTATATTGACGTACCTGGGCGCGCCGGGTTCTGCCGATTTCGCCCAGTCGTTGTAGTAGGCGACCAGAGGCTTCGTCTGCGCGTGATAGGTTTGGATGCGCTTGCGCACGGTGTCTTCGTGATCGTCGGGTCGTTGCACGAGCGGGTCCCCGCTCAGGTCGTCCTTGCCTGCGACCTTGGGCGGATTGAATTCGATGTGATACGTGCGCCCCGAGCTCGGATGGACTCGTCGACCGCTCATGCGGCGCAGAATCTCGCTGTCGGCCACTTCGATCTCGATCACGAAATCGATAGGGATCCCCTGTCGGCGCATGGCTTCGGCCTGTGCGATCGTCCGTGGGAACCCATCGAAAAGATAGCCCTTCGCGCAGTCTGCGCGTCCCACCCGATTTTTGACCAGTGCAATGACGAGCTCATCGGGGACGAGCGCTCCACGGTCCATGTAGCCCTTTGCTTCCATGCCGAGGGGTGTGCCCGCACGGATCTCTTCGCGCAGCATGTCGCCCGTGGAAATTTGCGGGATGCCGTAGCGGGCGACGATGTGCTGGGCTTGTGTGCCTTTTCCGGCGCCGGGCATTCCAAGCAGGATAACTTTCATGGTGTCTTCGGGAGTATCGATGAGGATGCGCAAATGCAGTCCGAACTCGCGAGAGACGGGGTGCGAATCATAACGCTTGCTGCGGCCAAGTTGTCAGCCCCTCGCCGCTGCCAGATTGCGAACATGTCGTCGGACGCGGTCGAGATCGGCTTCGGTATCCACGCCGGCAATGGGCGATGCCGTGCAGACGGATACGGCAATGCGGTAGCCGTGCCACAGTGCGCGCAACTGCTCCAGGGCTTCGTGATGCTCGATCGGTGCTGGCGTCAGTGCGGCGTACGCCTGCAGAAAACTGCATCGGAACGCATACAGACCAAGGTGTCGATATACGGGCAGGTCGTGCGGTAGTTCGCCGCTGCCGGCGTTCATCGTGTCACGCGGATAGGGAATGCTTGCCCGGCTGAAATACAGTGCATGGCCACGCTTGTCGATCACGACCTTGACGACGTTGGGATTCGTAAACTCGCTGAACTCCCGCAGCGGGCATGCGAGCGTTGCAATGGCAGCATCGGTCTCGCCCGCAAGTGTTGCCGCGAGATCCGCAATGCGCGCCGGCTCGATCAGGGGTTCGTCGCCCTGGACATTGACGATGATATCGTCTGCGGTCCAGCCGCACGCACGCGCGACTTCCGCGATTCGATCGGTGCCGCTCGGGTGGTCGGCGGCGGTCATCCGGGCCGATATGCCATGCTCGCGGACGACCCGTGCGATGTCGTCGTGATCCGTGGCGACGATGACTTCGGTGGCGCCCGATGCTTGCGCCTGGCGCGCCACCCGGACGACCATGGGGACGCCTTCGATGTCGAGCAGAGGCTTGCCGGGTAGTCGCGTGGACGCGTAACGGGCCGGCACGACGACCTTGAATCCCGGTGCGGGCATCACGTTTCCTCTTCGGCGGCGAGCTTGCGCGCCTCGTCCTCGAGCATGACCGGAATGCCATCCTTGATCGGATAGGCCAGGCGGTCTGCCTTGCACACGAGTTCCTGGCGGTCGCGATGGTAGACCAGGGCGCCCTTGCACAAGGGACAGACCAGGATATCGAGCAGCTTCGCGTCCATCGTTCAGACCTTTCATTCGTGCTTCGGTGTCGATCCGGCTGGCCGTCCGAGCGGTGATTCGCCGCCGATGCACGCCATGATGCTGTCGACAAGTGCCGCATCGACCTGGGCGCTCACCGGGAGCATCCACAATCGATCGTCCCGGAAGTTTCGACATTTTATCGCATCCTTTTCGGTCATCAGCACGAAGTCTGCCTGAATGCGTCGCAGATCCTCCTCCGTGTAGCGATGATGATCCGGGAACGGATGCGCAATGGCGTCGATGCCGAGCGCTGCGATGTGACGGAAGAATCGATCGGGATGGCCGATGCCGGCTACGGCGCACACGCGGTGGCCCTTGAACGCGTCCACGGGACGCGTATGCGCAGGATCGCTTACCCGAGCAGCGACGGCGCCTGTCAGCCGCATGGAGAAGCGAGGCACATCCTGGGGGAGCGCATCGACTTCGTCGTTGCCGTGGATCACGATGGCATCGACATTGGCCAGACGCGTGATCGGTTCGCGCAAAGGGCCCGCAGGCAGAAGCCAGCCGTTGCCGAAACCGCGGGCCGCGTCGATGACCGCCAATTCGACGTCGCGTGCGAGCCCGTAGTGCTGTAGGCCGTCGTCGCAAAGGACGAGGTCGATCGCGGGGTGCGCCGCGACCATGGCAGCGGCGGTCGCCGCGCGATTGGGGCCGCTCCAGACGGGACAACTCGCATGCATCGCCATCAGTACGGCTTCGTCTCCCTTGATTGCCGGATCGTCCAATGGGGTGACCGGGCCGGGCATCGTGGCCGTCGCAGCGTAAGCGCGGCAGGCAATGCCGGGTTTGCGGCCGCGATTCGCCAGTGCGTCGGCCAGCCACAGCGTCAGAGGCGTTTTCCCGGTGCCGCCCGCGGTGATATTGCCGACGACCACGACGGGCACCGGCAGTCGCACCGAGGCCACCGTGCCTCGGCGGTACATGCCGCGCCGCAGCACGATCAGCTTGCCGTAGAGCCACGCTGCCGAGCGCAAGGCAACGTGCGGCGTTCCCTGACGATACCAGAGTCTCTCAATGCGCTCGCGTCCCCTCATGCTTGAACGGCACCGCGATCCGGGGGCGCGTTCATTGCCATGCGGCGACACGTCCGACCAAGTCGGCCAAGGCCCTTTGAGCCAGCACAAGTTCACTCTCGTATGCATCGCGTGCACGCTTGGCCGCGTCCGACTTGGTCGAAGCATCGCCGTCGAGGGTAAGCCAGGCATCGATCAGTGCGTTCTCCTCATCGCGAATGGCTGTCGCTGCGCGCGCGCTCGGTGCTTCGATCCAGTCCGTGCAAGCGGCAGAGACGGCGGCACCGGCTGCCATCGATTGCCAGAGCAACGTGTGCTGCGGCGTATCGAAATGCGTGGCGACCGGGCCGGGGCGCAGTCCCGCGAATGCGCCGGGACTATCGATCAGTACGAGTTTGTCGGGCGGTACGGGCTGGCCAGGCCATTCGCTCAAGGCGACCGTTTCCGTGTGGTACCGACGCAGCGACGGAACGACCGGCCCCGCCGCCAACATGACCGCCTGCGGCAGCCGGCCCCGGAAGAGTGCAAAGACGCGCTTGGCCTTAGCTTCGTCTGCCCCGTGCCACAGATAGGCGGTGCGAGCGGCCAGCATCCCCGACAGTCGCGTATCGTCGGCGCACGCCGCAGGCAACATCAGGACATCGAGGTCTGCGGGAAGAGCGACGTTGCGACCTTCGAAGGTCTGGCGGTGCCCCGGATAGATGCGCTCGTAGCGTCCGACGGCAAAGCCCGGCGGGGCCACCAGCAAGGCGTGGTGGCACGCGCTGCATAGCCGCACCAGATTCTGTCTGGGCGTCATGCCGGCGAGGATGATGCCGAAGGGCAGCAATCTGCGCCAGACCGACTGCATCGATCCGACGTAATCGGCCGGCGCATAGCTCCAAACGATGCGCGGATTCGATTCGAGGGACGCAAGCAACTCGGGGTACCGGGCCTCGAAGGTCAACGTGATGCTCAGATCGGGGCGGCGCGCGGCAAGCGTGCGGACGAGTTCGACGGCAAGCCGTACGCTCTCGCGGCTATCGGCGGCCGCGACCCAAAGCAGCTTGCCCGGCGCATCCGGTCGTCCGATTGCTCCCCAGCGTGAGCGTGCGCGGTCGCGCCGTCCGTTCAGGCGGTCGAGCAGGTCATGGTAGAGAAGGGCAGGCAAAAATCTTCCGCACGGATCGAGTAGGCTGTTGGGCGTCGCAGTGGCCGGCATGATGGAACGGATTTCTCCAGCGCGGCGCCTCGTGGCCCCGCTCGATATCACTGTGCCGGACCTTGGGTCGCGAAAGTGATGCGCGTCAGTCCGGCGAGTCGCGCGGCCTCCATCACGTTGATCACGGATTGGTGCGAGGCTTTCGCATCGGCATTGATCACGACCACCGGGTCTTTTTGATGGACTGCGGCGCGACGCAGTTCGCCAGCCAGTTGTTCCACCGAGGCGAACTCCACCGGATTGCGATCGATGAGGTATTTGCCCAGGGCATCGACCCCGATCTGAATCTCGTTGGCGCGCTCGGTGGGCTTGTTGGCTGCGGCGGTGGGCAAGTTGATCTTGATTTCGGCAAAGCGGGTGAAAGTCGTCGTCACCATGAGGAAAATCAGGATCACGAGCAGCACGTCGATCATCGCGATCAGATTGATCTCGGGCGTTTCTCGTTCCTGTCCGCGGCGGAAGTTCATCGTACGTGCGCGAGCCGTCAGCCGGCGCGAGCGCCGTGAACGATGTCCACGAGGCGCACGGCCTGTTGTTCCATGGTCACGACCAGGGCATCGACTTTCGCCCGGTAGTGACGATAGAAGATCATGCTCGGAATGGCGACGACCAGCCCGAAGGCGGTGTTGTAGAGCGCAACGGATATGCCATGCGCCAGTTGCACGGGATTGAGGCCGGTCGGTGTCTGGGCGCTGAACATTTCGATCATGCCGATGGTGGTGCCGAAAAGGCCGAGCAGCGGACTCATCGATGCGATGGTGCCGAGCGTGGTCAGGAACCGATCGAGTTCATGGGCGATGCCGCGCCCGGTTTCTTCGATGGCTTCCCGCATGATCTCGCGTGAAGTGCGTGCGTTGCGCAGCCCCGCAGCGAGTATTCGCGCCAGAGGCGATCCCTGATTGAGCCGCGTCACCATCTGGGGCGTGACGCCGGACTGCTGCAGTTCCTGGACGACCTGCGCCAGAAGATTCGGCGGGGCCACGACGCTGTCGCGAAGCGACCAGGCACGCTCCACGATGATGGCCAGCGCGATGATCGACGCAAAAATGAGCGGCCAGATCGGCCACCCGGCCGCTTGGATGATGTTCCACACGTCGCCGTTCCTGTCAAAGCCGCGAACTTTAGCCTGCGCGTAGGCCTTCGGCAACCTTTGTACCATGCTCGAACGCGCCACGAACACGCCAGAATGTCAACAAAAAGCAGAAGGACTTTAATCCACAAAGTCTGTGGATAACATTGTGCATAATTTGTAAAAAGATCTGCTAAGTCGAGTCTGACACAGGCTTTTTGCGTAGGCGGTCAAAAATTAATCGACATTAAACAATAATATAATCAGTAGCTTATGTATTTCTCCCTGGGAGAGGTCGATTCTTCCGCCGCTTTCGTGACAATTTCTTGACACGTGTGGATGAACCTGCTCCACCGCGGTTTCGTTGGGCTGGCGGAACGCTTCCTGGGGAACTTTTTTCCGGGAACGAAATACGCCCGGACAGCCCCTTGGGCGAGGATAGAATCCGGGGGTGTCCCTCCCTTCATTTCCCTCGGAGTTTAGCCCGCGGAGCCCGCCGATTCTGGGCGTCGCCGCATTGAACCGGCTCGCCCGGGACGTGCTCGAGCAAGCCCTGCCCCTGTCGTGGGTCCGCGGCGAAGTGTCGAATTTCGTCTCTGCCGCGTCGGGGCATTGCTACTTTACGCTCAAGGAGGCGGGTGCCCAGGTTCGCTGTGCGATGTTTCGCAACCGTGCTCGCTTGCTCGAATGGCAGATTCGTAACGGGATGCAGGTGGAAGTCCGCGCCCTCGTGACGCTGTTCGAGGCGCGCGGAGAGTTTCAACTGAATGTCGAGGCGATCCGCCGAGCCGGCATGGGATCGCTGTACGAGGCGTTCGAACGTCTCAAGGCGAAGTTGACCGCCGAAGGCCTCTTCGAGATTGCCCGCAAGCGTCCGCTTCCGCCTTTCCCGCGCGTCATTGGTGTCGTGACTTCGATCAAGGCAGCGGCGCTGCGCGACGTCCTGAGCGTATTGAAGCGACGCATGCCTGCAATCCCGGTGATCGTGTACCCAACGCCCGTCCAAGGCGACGGTGCGGCCGAGTCGATCGCGGATGCCATTGCCATGGCATCCGCCCGCAAGGAGTGTGACGTGCTCGTGGTATGTCGCGGCGGCGGCAGTATCGAGGATCTGTGGGCATTCAACGAGGAGGTGGTAGCGCGCGCGATCTTCGAATGCAATCTCCCTGTCGTGAGTGGAGTCGGGCACGAAACGGATTTCACCATCGCGGACTTCGTGGCTGACTTGCGCGCGCCCACGCCGTCGGCGGCCGCGGAAGCGGTGAGCCCGGACCGGATCACGCTCTTGCGGCAGATCGCTCAGACGGGCGAGAACATGCGACGTTCGCTGCGGCGTAAGTTCGAGGTCGGTGCGCAGACGCTCGATTTTTTCGGCCGACGGCTGGTACACCCCGGCGAGCGCGTCCGTTCCGAGCAGCGCCATTTGCGTCAGTTCGCCGCCCGCCTTGGCGCGTGTGCGACAAAGGCGGTCGATGCCCGCATCTGGCGTCTCGCCGACCTGGTGCGGCGCTTTCGTTCGGGTGGGCCCGATACAGGCCGTCATCTGGATCAACTGCACCAGCGGGCGCTGCGGCTGCAGGCAGCACAAGCGCATCAATCGCATGCCCTGTCCGCCCGTCTTGCTGCGGCCGGCGCACGACTGGAGGCATTGAACCCGCAGGCAGTACTCGAGCGCGGCTATTCGATTGCGACGGACCAGCGCGGCAACGTCGTACGGGACAGCGCATCGCTGAAGAGCGGCGATATCCTGGATATCCGGTTCGCAAGCGGGAGCGCGCAAACCCGCGTCGCGACGCTGGATCCTGCGAACGCGGATACGCGCTGACCGGCTACTGGCCCTCGAGGTGGCTGCGGACCCTTGCGGCGGCTTCCTCCGCCAAGGTCTCGCTGGCGAAATCGAGCCAGTGAACGCCGTGCGTCGCACGCAGCCACGTCATCTGCCGCTTCGCGAGCTGGCGCGTCGCGACGACGGCTTTTTCGCGCAGCGTGCCGAGCGCATATTCGCCGTCGAGATAGCGCCAGACCTGTCGATAGCCCACACACCGCATCGAAGGCATGTCGGGATCCAGCGCGTACGTCCGGCGCAACTTGCGCAGCTCCGAGATGAGCCCGAGTTCGAGCATGATCTCGAAGCGCTCTTCGATGCGTGCGTGCAACTGCTCCCGCTCCTTGATATCGATGCCGAGCGAGCAGATGCGATACGGCAGATACACGTACTTCGGTTTGCTCAGCAGTGCGGACATGCTCTTGCCGGTGATGTAGAAGATCTCCAGAGCACGCTGTATGCGTTGTGCATCGTTTGGCTTGATGCGGCCGGCCGCCTGCGGGTCGACACGCCGCAGTTCCTCGTGCAGTCCGGGCCAGCCCTTCTCTTCGGCCATGGTGTCGATGACGAGTCGAATGGTCGGATCCGCCTCCGGCAGATCGTTCAGGCCTTCGGTCAGCGCCTTGAAGTACAGCATGGTGCCGCCCACGAGCAGCGGTGTGCGTCCGCGGTCGACAATCTCGCGCATGGCGATCAGTGCGTCGTCCCGGAACCGCGCGGCCGAATACGATTCGTGCGGCTCGACGATGTCGATAAGGTGATGCGCAACGCCGGCTTGCTCGTCGGCAGACGGTTTTGCCGTCCCGATATTCATGTGCCGATAGATCTGAGCAGAATCGACACTCACGATTTCGCAGTTGAAACGCCGTGCGAGCTCGAGCGCGAGCGCACTCTTGCCGCTCGCCGTCGGACCCATCAGCATGATTGCTGGCGGGAGGGCTGCGGCGTTGCGGCTGCGCAGGGCAATGTTCTCGGGCGTGCTCATCGGGCGAGCTTCACCGGCCGCGCATGAAGCGGCTGTCCAGTTCGTTGAGGGACACCGCGAACCAGGTGGGGCGTCCGTGATTGCATTGATCCGCGCGATCGGTCGCTTCCATGTCGCGCAACAGTGCGTTCATCTCGGCCAGCGTCAGAGCGCGATTGGCGCGCACTGCGGCGTGGCAAGCGAGCGTTGCGAGAAGCTCGTTTCGACGCTCGTCCAGGACGCGTTCTGCGCCGTATTCCCGCATCTCCCGCAGTACGTCGAGTGCGAGCCGCTTCGCATCGGAATCTCGCAACAGGGCCGGGACCGCCCGCACGGCAAGTGCCGACGGACCGGCAACGGCGATCTCGAAGCCGACCTTCCGTAGCACGTCGGCGTGCTCCTCGGCGGTCGCCACGTCCAGTGCGTCGGCGGAAAACGCAACCGGAACGAGCAACTGCTGAACAGCGACGGCACCGGCATCGAGCGTGCGTTTCAGGCGCTCGTAGACGATACGCTCGTGGGCGGCGTGCATGTCGACGACGACGAGTCCGGCTTGGTTCTGCGCGAGGATGTAGATCCCGGCGAGTTGGGCCAACGCGAATCCCAGCGGCGGAATATCCTCCTGGGCGTTTGGCGAAGCGGATGCGGCGGGCTTCAGTGCTTCGAGCAGTTGACGGTACGACTCGTTCGATTGGGCCACGCCGAGCGGCAGGCGGCTTTGGGCGGGCAGGGTGTAGGTCGGTTGCGGCGATGGCTGGGCGTCGCGCATCGGCGCGAAGGCGGGAAGGGGCGCCGCGGCGATGTACGCAGGCGGGTTCGGCGCTTCCGTCCCGATTCCGATGGCGTGCGCCGGAGAGGTTCGGGACAGCGCGCGTTGTATCGCATGGACGATGAACTGGTGCACTGCGCGGCCATCGCGAAATCGCACTTCGATCTTGCTCGGGTGGACGTTGACGTCCACACCGGCAGGATCGAGTTCGAGGGCGAGCACGTAGGCGGGCTGGCGCTCGTGATGCAAGACATCCTGATATGCCTGGCGCATTGCGTGCGACAGCAGGCGATCCCGAACGAAGCGGCCGTTGACGTAGAAGTACTGGGCGTCGCGCGTGGCGCGCGAGTACGTCGGCTGAGCGATGAAGCCGTGCAGGCGCAGCCCTGCGGCAGATTCGTCGCATGCCAGGGTGGCCGCGAAGAAGTCCTCTCCGAGCAGTGTCTGGACGCGCTCGGCATACGGCTGTGCCTTCGCATGCAAACGCACGCGTCCGTTGTGGACCAGCGTGAATGCGACGTCCGGACGAGCCAGCGCGATGCGTCGAAAGGCTTCTTCGCAATGACCGAACTCGGTCGCTTCGGTTTTCAGAAACTTGCGACGAGCGGGTGTATTGAAATAGAGTTCGCCCACCTCGACGGTCGTGCCCGCGGCCTGGGACGACGGCGAAGGCTCGGAGAGCGACCCGCCCTCGCATTCGATGCGCCATCCGTGCGGTTCGTCCGCGCGGCGTGAGGACAGCGTGAGGCGTGCGACCGAGCCGATGCTCGCAAGCGCTTCCCCGCGAAAGCCCAGGCTCGCGACGCGCTCCAGATCCAGCAGGGATGCGATCTTGCTCGTCGCATGGCGGGCGAGCGCGAGCGAGAGTTCGCCGCGTTCGATGCCGATGCCGTCGTCGCTGACGCGCAGAAGCTGCGCTCCGCCCTGAGCGAGTTCGACCCGGATGTCGTGCGCACCCGCATCGAGGCTGTTTTCGAGCAGTTCCTTCAAGGCGGACGCGGGGCGTTCAACGACCTCGCCGGCAGCGATCTGATTGACGAGATTGTCGGGCAGCACTCGAATGGCGGGCATTTCGAAAATTATAGCGGTGATCGCTTGGACTTGGGACCGCGGGACGCCGCGGCTCGTTCTGCGCAGCCCCGAAACGCGCCGTGCATACGAACTGTGCAGGGGCTTCCGGCGACATGCGTGTTCGCCCTCGCGTTGCGTTCTCGACCTTGGTGCGACCCGGAGCAGCAGTTACAATCCTCCGCTGACGTGCTGCCGCGGGGGTGCCGTGCTTATTGATGGACATCAACGCAGGTCCGATTGAGGAGGATTAGGTTCACTTCCCGCGCAGCATGGCGCGGCGAGAACGAAAACATCCAGGGAACCGACGCCACAAGAATCCGCTGACGCTTGTCGTCGGCGGCGCTACCCCCCCGTGGCGCCTCGCGCCCCTTCATGCTCGATATTCAGGTATCCATCAGAGGTAGAGTCATGCCCCAGGTTATAGGTGTACCCAAGGAGACGGCACCTGGCGAGAAGCGTGTCGCCACTGTGCCGGAAGTCGTCGAGCGCCTCATCAAGCTCGGCTTTGCCGTCACGGTGGAGTCAGGAGCCGGTGACGCGGCGAATTTCAGCGACGAAAGCTATCAGGCTGCGGGCGCCGAGATCGTGCAGGCGGCCGGGGAGTTGTGGGCCGGATCCGATATCGTTTTCAAGGTGCGAGGTCCTTCGAGCGAAGAGATCGGTCTCATGCGCGAAGGCGGAACGCTCGTGAGCTTCATTTGGCCGGCACAGAATGCCGAACTTCTGCAGCAGCTCGCGGCGAAGCAGGCAACCGTCCTCGCCATGGATAGCGTGCCTCGCATTTCGCGGGCGCAGAAGCTCGATGCGCTCTCTTCCATGGCGAACATCGCGGGCTATCGAGCCGTCATCGAGGCGGCCCATCATTTCGGCCGTTTCTTCACGGGGCAAATCACCGCTGCCGGAAAGATTCCGCCGGCCAAAGTCTTCATCGTCGGTGCCGGCGTCGCGGGTCTGGCGGCGATCGGCACCGCCTCGGGCCTCGGTGCCATTGTTCGGGCCAACGATACCCGTCCCGAAGTCGCGGATCAGGTCAAGTCGATGGGGGGCGAGTTCGTGACCGTCGATTACCAGGAGGAAGGCGCCGGCGTCGGTGGCTATGCCAAAGTAATGAGCGAGGGCTTTCAAAAAGCCCAGTCCGAGACGTATGCCAAGCAGACCAAGGACGTCGACATCGTCATCACGACGGCGTTGATTCCCGGTCGACCGGCCCCGCGGTTGATCAGTGCCGACATGGTCAAGACCATGAGGCCGGGCAGCGTCATCGTTGACATGGCCGCAGAGCAGGGAGGCAATTGCGAGCTGACTGTGCCGAACGAGGTGGTCGTGCGGCATGGCGTGACCATCATCGGGTATACCGATCTGCCGAGCCGGCTCGCGAAGCAGTCGAGCACGTTGTACGCGACCAACCTCTTCCGTCTCATGGAGGAACTCTGCAAGGCGAAGGATGGCGTGATCGACGTCAACATGGACGACGAGGTCATCCGCGGTACGACAGTGATCAAGAACGGATCGGTCACCTGGCCGCCGCCCGCGCCGAAGCTTTCCGCCGCTCCGGCGGGCGCCGCAAAGCCTGTTGCTGCTCCCGTCGCAACGAAGGCATCGGGCGCGCACGGTCACGGCAGTGCGGGCGCGCCGGCCTCGGCGACATCGACGGCCCTCGTACTCCTGGCCGGTGCGGCCGCGTTCTGGTTCATCGGCGCGTATGCACCCGCGGCGTTCCTCGGCCACTTTACGGTGTTCGTGCTGGCATGTTTCGTGGGCTATATGGTGGTCTGGAACGTGACGCCGGCGCTGCATACCCCGCTCATGAGCGTGACCAACGCGATCAGCAGCATCATCGCCATCGGCGCCTTGGTGCAGATTGCGCCGCCGGCGGCCACGGGCGTAACGAGACCCGACGAGTGGATTCGGTGGTTGGCGTTGATCGGGATTGCCCTGACGACCGTCAACATGTTCGGCGGCTTCGCCGTGACGCAGCGCATGCTGGCGATGTTCCGCAAATAGGGTGACGCACATGTCCGAAAGTCTTTCTACCGTCGCCTATCTCGGGGCAGCGATTCTCTTCATTCTCAGTCTGGGGGGGCTCTCTCATCCAGAGACTGCCCGCCGCGGCAATTTCTACGGCATGCTCGGCATGACGATCGCCGTGCTGGCGACCGTGTTCGGGCCGCGCGTCACGGCCGGCGGCATACCGTGGATCGTGGGTGCGATGGTCGTCGGCGGCGCCGTGGGTGTCTATGCGGCGCGCGTCGTGAAGATGACGCAGATGCCGGAACTGGTCGCGCTCATGCATAGCCTGGTCGGGTTGGCGGCCGCGCTCGTTGGCTATGCAACCTACATCGATCCGGCGGCGTCGGCCCACATGCAAGGCGCCGAGAAGATCATCCACGAGGTGGAGATCTACGTGGGCATCCTGATTGGCGCGGTGACTTTTTCCGGTTCGGTGATCGCATTCTGCAAGCTGTCGGGAAAGATCGGTGGCAGTCCACTCCTCCTTCCGGGACGGCATTGGCTCAATCTCGCCGGGCTCGTCGTGGTGCTCTACTTCGGGCGCGAGTTCATCAATGCGGCCTCGCCGACAGAAGGCATGATCGCCCTCGCCGTCATGACGGTGATCGCGCTGCTCTTCGGCATCCACATGGTGATGGCCATCGGTGGGGCCGACATGCCGGTCGTCGTCTCGATGCTGAACAGCTATTCGGGGTGGGCGGCCGCGGCCACGGGGTTCATGCTTTCCAATGATCTTCTGATCGTGACCGGGGCCCTCGTCGGTTCGAGCGGTGCCATCCTGTCGTACATCATGTGCCGCGCGATGAATCGTCATTTCCTGAGCGTGATTGCCGGGGGTTTCGGCACCGGTGCCTCGCCGGCGCCAGCGGCGGGAGGAGGCGCCGCTGCGCAGCCGACGGGTGAGGTGTCGCCGGTTCTTCCTGCCGAGACGGCAGAGATGCTGCGGGACGCCAAGAACGTCATCATCGTGCCGGGCTACGGCATGGCGGTTGCCCAGGCGCAGCACACCGTGTTCGAGATCACCCGCCTGCTGCGTGAGAAGGGCGTCAACGTTCGATTCGGCATTCATCCTGTCGCGGGCCGCATGCCTGGGCACATGAACGTGCTGCTTGCGGAAGCGAAGGTGCCTTACGACATCGTCCTCGAAATGGACGAACTCAACGATGATTTTCCGGACACGGACGTCGCCATGGTGATCGGCGCGAACGACATCGTGAACCCTGCTGCTCAAGACGATCCGGGCAGCCCGATTGCCGGCATGCCGGTGCTGGAAGTGTGGAAGGCCAGAACGTCGATCGTCATGAAGCGCAGCATGGCCTCCGGCTACGCCGGCGTCGACAACCCGCTTTTCTACAAGGACAACAACCGGATGCTCTTCGGGGATGCGAAGAAGATGCTCGACGAGGTACTCGTCGCGCTGAAGAGCTGAATCGTCGATCCGAAACGGGACGGGATGGCGCAGCGCCACTCGTCCCGACGCTGATAACTAAAACGAAGGTGCCGAACCGATAGGCGCGGTGTTCGACGGTCCCTTCGGAACGCTGTTTCGCGATGGGAGGCTAGCCGATGCCCGTGCGTATTCGTCCCGGGTCAGGAAAGCGATATCGCCGTAGAAGGCCTCGACCGTCTCCCCCGTGTTGTCGGTATCCGTCATGATGGCGATGGACTTGATGCGTCCCGGTGACTTGCCGAACGCCCGCTTGTAGTCCTCGTAGACGTTTTGCGTTTCCAGCTTCCATGTTCCCGTGCGTGCTGAACCACTCTCGGCGACAACCATCTGAACCCGTGTGGTGTGCGGATTCTGAATCACACGACCTCGTTCGGCCTGGTTTTCCCATATGTACATCAACGTCGCGTACGGCATGCGGTGGCCGGTGATCGCGTGGATGCGATCGAAGAACATGCGCTCTTCGAGGGGAAGCGAGTCGATGTTACCGTCGAAGGACAACACCACTCGCACGGGTGCGTCTTCGGTACTGCGGCGCGCGTTATTCGCCCCCGGGATGAGCCTGGGCACCTTCCATCGCCATTGAAGGATCGGGGATTCGCGAGGGTCCAGGTCGAGCGGATGCATGAGTCCGGAAGCCGACGCCGCCGACAGCGCTTTAACAACGACCGTACCGTCGTAGTTCACGAGTTCGTAGGAGGTCAGGCGTTTCAGCTTCGACAGGCGCCAAGGCTGCCACCCTCCGGGCAGCGTCCCATTCGGCCGGGCGAGCGAAAAGGCAGTGACGGCCTGCAGGGGGCTCGTCACCTGCTGCGGGCGGGGCTCGATGCCGGCGCACCCCCCGAGGATGAGCGCCATGACCGCCAGCACCGAGTTTTCTGCACGCATGATAATTGAATCGAAGGGGGCAATGGCGGCGAAACTACCAAGAACGACGGGGGGTTGTAAACCGGAGCGAACGGGTACTCGGCGCTGAGAGGGCGGTGTTGAGGAAGTTCAGCGCGTCGACGTCGATGAATGCTGCGCTACACGCGGGTTGCGATTGATGGCGGGGCTCGCTGCGAGATAGCGCTTCACGCCGGTCAGGATCGCCTTGGCAAGCGACTGCTGATAGGCGTCGTCACGCAAGCGTCGCTCTTCGATCGGATTGGAAATGAACGCCGTTTCCACGAGGATCGACGGGATGTCGGGAGCCTTCAGCACGGCAAAGCCCGCCTGCTCCACCGAGTGCTTGTGCAGGGTGTTGATGCCGCCGATCTCGCCCAGGACCGCGCGCCCGAGCTTCAAGCTGTCGTTGATGGTGGCGGTCTGCGAAAGGTCGAGCAGCGTCTGCTTGAGATAGGGATCGCGCACATCCAGATTGATGCCGCCGACGAGGTCCGCGTCGTTTTCCTTCTTGGCGAGCCATTGCGCCGCGACCGATGTGGCGCCTCGCTCGGAAAGTGCAAACACCGATGAGCCCCGTGCGTGCGGCTTGATGAATGCGTCGGCATGGATCGAAATGAAGAGATCGGCTTTGACGCGCCGGGCCTTGGTCACCCGAGCGTGGAGGGGAACGAAGTAATCGTCGTCGCGCGTCAGCACGGCCCTCATGTCGGGCTGCGCATTGATCAAGTCGCGCAGCCGGCGGGCGATGGCGAGGGTCACGTCCTTTTCGTGCGTACCCATGGGGCCGATCGCCCCAGGGTCTTCACCGCCATGTCCGGCATCGACCACGATCACGATGGGGCGTCGCGCAGCTGCGGCGGCTGGTCGGTCGGCGGACGTGCCCGCTGATGGGTCGATCGATACGGGTACGATTCGAGGCGGCGTATTGGTATTCGCGCTGTCGGTCGTGGGAGCGTCCGGCGTTGCGGGTGAGATCGAAACGGAGGGCCCACCGGGCGGCGCGGCGTCGAGTTGCTGGACCAGCGCCATGAGCGGATCGACGGGCTTCAGCGGGTGGATGTCCAGCACGAGGCGATGCCCGTAGATGCCGATGGGCGGCAGGGCGAATGCCTCGGCACGCGCTTCGTCCTTCAAATCGAAGACGATACGAATCACCGTGGGCTTGAAGCGCCCGACGCGGATCGAGCGCACATAGGGATCCGATGCGGACACCTTGCCGGGAAGAGCGTCCAGATGCGGGCTCGTCTCGACACCTTCCAGGTCGAGAACGATGCGCTGTGGGGACGCTACCGTGAAGACGTTGTAGCGGATGACCGACCCCGATTCGATCGTGATGCGCGTGTACTCCGCGGCTGGCCAAAGGCGGGTCGATGCTATCTGGGTATTCGAAAGCGCGAACGTCGGATAGAGGGCGACGAGCAGCATCGCAATCAGTACGGCGAACGATACCCACGGCATCGCAGCGCCGCTGGTCTGCGCGGGCGTCGACTTTACGTGTCGAGCATGCTCAGGCATCGGCGTCCGGTCTCGCTGAGAGCGACGATGCGCATGTCGCGGCCGACATCGGGAACGTCGAGTGTGATGTCGAGGTCGGGCGCCGGCAGCGTGTTGCCTGCGCGTTCAGGCCATTCGACCAGACATACGCTCTGCTCATTGAAGTATTCGCGGAAGCCGGCATCGATCCAGGCGCCTGGTTCATCGAGGCGATAAAAATCAAAGTGATACAAGTATAACCTCGAAACTTTGTAAGCTTCAACCAGGGTATAGGTGGGACTTTTCACCTTATTTCGATAATCGAGTCCCCGGAGGATGCCCCGAGCAAGGCTCGTTTTGCCTGCGCCGAGGTCGCCCCGTAGGTAAATCACCATGCCGGGCGTCAGACAGCGGCCGAGATCGCGGCCGAACGCCAGGGTCTGTGCGTCGTCTTCGAGGTGGCGTGTTAGGCTCGCCGAGGCGGGCATTGGATGACTCATGATGGAACTCGGCACGTCTTCGTCGGCGCTGGACCCGGCTCGCCTGGTGGTCAGGATCAGACGTTGGGGGCGCGAACTGGGTTTTCAGGAGATCCGCATCGCAGGGATCGAGTTGGGCGACGCGGCGATTCGACTGCGCGATTGGCTCGATCGCGGCTACCACGGTGAAATGCATTATATGTCCCGCCATGGGACGCGGCGTGCTCGGCCCGAGGAACTCGTCCCCGGTACATTGAGCGTCATCTGCGCCCGGATGGACTATCTGCGGGCCGATACCCGTGACGCAGGCGCTGTGCTCGAAGACAGGGATCGTGCGTTCGTGGCTCGCTATGCCCTCGGTCGGGATTATCACAAGGTGCTGCGGACCCGGCTGGAGAAACTTTCGGCTCGCGTCGCGTCGGAAATCGTGCCGCACCGCTATCGCGTGTTCACGGACAGCGCACCCGTCATGGAGGTGGCCTTGGCGCGTTCGGCCGGACTGGGCTGGCGTGGAAAGCATACCCTCCTGCTTTCACGCGAGCATGGCTCCTACTTCTTTCTCGGAGAGATCTACACCGATCTCGCGCTGCCGCCGGATCCACCCGTATCGGACCATTGCGGTTCGTGTACCCGATGCATCGAAGTATGTCCCACGCAGGCGATCGTCGCCCCTTACGTTCTCGATGCCCGGCGCTGCATCTCGTATCTCACGATCGAACATCCAGGTTCGATTCCCGAGGTATTTCGCCCGCTCATCGGGAATCGGGTCTACGGCTGCGACGATTGTCAGATGGTTTGTCCGTGGAACCGCTTCGCACGGCCATCCGGCGAGGCAGAATTCGACGTTCGCAACGGCTTGGACGATGCTGCACTGGTCGACCTCTTCGCATGGACGCGGCGTGAGTTCGAAGATCGTATGGCCGGCAGTGCGATCCGGCGGATCGGTTATGAGCGGTGGCTGCGTAATCTCGCAGTGGGTTTAGGCAATGCGGCCGATCGTGCAGCGGCCCTTCGCGCCCTCGGCACGCGCGAAGACGACCCGTCGGTGCTCGTGCGCGAGCATGTGGCGTGGGCAATGCGGCGCCAGGAACGACCGGCCTGATGCTTCAGCGGGCGCGTGGCCGGTATTGATTCGGCCCGCGTTCTGCCTCCATTCGGGCCAATGCCGCCGGATCATTGCAGTCGGTACCCCGGTTGCGTTGGCACTCGGCCTGCAACGCTTCGTCGCGTTTCCGTTTCGCCTCTTGCTGGGCCTCACGCTGCTCCGCCTGGCGCCGCTCGAACTCCAGGCGGCGACGTTCGCGTTCGGCTTGCTGCAGGGCGCGGAACTCTTCATTGCGTTGGTGGGACGTGCTCGACGGTTCCCGCCGCGGCGGCGGCACGTTGACTACCTTCGCGTCGTTGGCGGGCGGTGTCTGCGAATAGGTGACATTGCCTTTGTCGTCGACGTGCTTGTAGACCTTCTGCGCGTGTGCGGTGACGGCGGCAAAGGCGAGCGCGATCAGGGGGATGTACGATGGCTTCATGGAACGCGTCCTACGGGCAGGAGATTGCTTTGCCGTAGCGCTCGCGCTCGATACGGCATAGTTCGGCCCTCTCGCGCACTGCGCGACGCTGGGCTTCGGCTACCGCGATGGCGTCCTGACGCTGACGTTCCATTTCTATGCGGCGTGCTTCCGACTGGCTTTCCCGCTTCTGCCGCTCCTGCGAGTAGCGATCGGTAAACTCCTGTCGGCGGCGCTCACGTTCGAACTCGCGATTCGTGCGTTCGAACTCGCTCCGGATGCGGCTCTCCTGATAGGTTCGATCGCGCGCCAGCTCGCGTTCTCGCTGCAAAGCGATGCGCGCCTGCTCGGCTGCTTCCGCTTCTGCCTTGGCCTTGGCCTCGGCTTCCTTCGCCCGAGCTTCGGCGATGGCGCGTTCTGCGGCGAGCTTCTGCTCGTTGTGCTTGTGGCTCATGTACCAGCCGCCCCCGAGAAGCAGGGCTGCGATGATGACGAGAATCTTGGGCATGGTCCAGATCGAATCTTGTGTATCGAGGGTTGAGGACATGGCGCCGGCCGCATCGACCAGACTGCGGTCGTAGCGCGCGCGCTTTTGCGTGTTTCCGAGCGTGAAGAATGCTTCCTTGATTGCCTCATGACGCAATCTCGTCTCTGCGTTGCCGCGGTGTGCGTCCAGATCGGGATCGTACTTCCGGGACAGGCGCTCGTATGCAGCGCGGATCCCCTCGTAGCTTGCCGAGGCACTTACTTCGAGAATGTCGTAAAGGGACTTGGCCATGAACAAGCGACGTCGGGGGTCTGGCGCACCCGGTTTGTCGGCAACCGGACTGGAGAACTTTAGCAGGTCACTGTCATTTCGGCATCCATGGACGCGAAGAGTGCTCGGATGTGCCGCGTTTCCGGGGAACACCGGCACCGGCGACGGCACCGGAGCCCATGCCATCGCCCCTGACAAGGCAGCGATGTTCGGGTCGCGGCGTCGTAGCGATCGGAGTATGTTTCTGCTTGTCGAGGCCTACGCCCGAGAACTTCCTCGCGCCCATCGAACTCGAAGATGGGGGCTAGGTGCGGCCGACCGGGATTCGCCTGCCCATGCGAGCCCGAAGCCCTCATCTGCAAACACTGTATCTTCGCCGTGCGTAGTATCCCGAATTTGCCATGATTTCATCCTCGCCTGTCTCTTCGAGCAACCGCCGCCGTCGCATCTTCACCTGGGCGACGGTGCTCTGTTTCGTGGCGCCCGTGCTCGCGTCCATGGGTTGCACTGCGCTCAACGCAAGCCAGGAGTGGCGCAGCGCCCGGCGTGATTCTTCCCAACAGGCACCGGACCCGCGCTCGACGCCCGACGCAGTCATTCAGATTTACGGCGCGCGAACCGTGGGCAGCAAAGGTGCGCTGGGCGTTCATACGTGGATCGTAGTCAAGCCGTCCGGCGCGATGGAGTACACGCGTTACGAGGTCGTCGGCTGGGGGGTGATGCGAGGTCGACCAGCGATTCAGGTCAATCGCTCCGGCCCCGACAACTACTGGTTCGGTGCGACACCGGAACTGATCGCCGATCGCCGCGGCCCCGAAGTCGACGGGTGGATCAGGCGTATCGAGGCCGCCATCGAGACGTATCCCTACAAGGACTACTACCGGACCTGGCCCGGTCCCAACAGCAATACGTTCGTTGCACATATCGGCCGTTCGGTGCCCGAGCTGCGGCTGGACCTGCCGCCGACGGCCATCGGGAAGGACTACCTGCCCGATGGGGCAGTCTTCGCACGGACGCCGAGCGGCACCGGTGTGCAGGCGTCGATGTTCGGGGTACTCGGTATCCTCGGCGGATGGGAAGAAGGTGTGGAGCTCAATGTCCTCGGATTGACGTTCGGCCTTGATCTCAATTCACCCGCACTGAAGCTTCCCGGTGTGGGCCGGCTGGGTTTCCCGCAACGCTGACTCGACGTTCGATCGCGCAACGGCATCGTTCGGCATTCTTTTTGCGCCGAGTTTCACACTGTGGCCGTTGCGGACGAAGCCGGCGAGTGCCGGTGTTAACATCGTTGCGTCCCGCTTGCCGCCCGCTATCGTTTACCGTTCGATAACCTGCGCGCTTCGTCCGTGAATTCTTCGCAGGCGAATGTCGGGTCGTCTTTCATCGTCATTGCGCTTGTGACACAGGGTCAAAGGAGCTGCGCGCATGGATTTCGCCATCGTCGATTCGCCGGAACAGGCGGCTTTCCGTCAAGAGGTCAGCCAGTGGCTGAAGGAGAACATACCCGCTGGCATCGAGCATTCGGTCGATCCCAAGGATATGTCGTTCGAGCAATATCAGTTGCGTCGCGAGCTCGGTCGCAGGCTCGGCAAGCGGGGTTGGCTCTACCCGACGATGCCCAAGCAATACGGCGGCGGAGATCTCCCTGCAGACAAGACGGTGGTGCTCTACGACGAGATCGCCAAGCTCGGATTGGCCTTGCCGCCCTACTACGACGCGGGCGGGCGCATGGCGGCGCCGACGATTCTGGTCCACGGTTCCGAAGAGCACAAGAATCGCTTCCTGCCGCCGATCTGCCGCGGGGAAGTGCGTACCTGGCAGCTGCTGACCGAACCCGGCGCCGGCTCGGATCTGGCCGGCATCAAGATGACGGCGATACGCGATGGCGACCACTATGTCGTCAACGGGACGAAGGTCTACGTGGGCAGTTCGCACGGCGCAGACTATTCGTGGACGATCGTCGTGACTGATCCCAAGGGGCCGCGCCACAAGAACCTCTCGTGGCTGATGATTCCGATGGATCTGCCCGGCATCACCGTCACGCCCCTCGATCTGCTTGCGACCGGCGGCGAGGGCGGCAGCGGTTCCGGCGTGAAAAATTCGGTTTTCTTTGCGGATGTGCGCGTGCCAGCCGAGAATCTCGTCGGCGGCGAAAACAACGGCTGGAAGGTGGCCACCACGCACCTCGAGGCCGAGCACGGCGGTCAGGGCCGGCTCGCCGACCGACGGGTGATCTACGAATTCATCGATTACTGCAAGGAGCGCCGTGACGGCGTCGCGATCGTCGACGATCCGGCCGCCCGTGCCGAAATCGTCGAGCTCTACATCGAATCCGAGATCACTCGACTGTTCGCGCTTCGCAATCACTGGCTCTCGACGTCCGGCAAGCCTCGCTCCTACGAAGGTTCGCAGTACAGCCTGCGGCGCAAGCTCTCCGGGTTGGACATCTCCGAGAAGATGCTGCGCATCGCCGGACCGCGCGTCCTGACCACCGACGAGAAATGCGGCATGTTGAAGGGCATGGTCGAGTACTTCGTGCGCGACGCGATCACCGCGCTGCACCCGGGGGCGACCACGGACATTCAACGGGTCATCATGGCGCGCCGGATGGGCGTGGGTCGCGCCGAAAAGGAACAAGCGGGCGCATTGCGCTAGGCCGGAGCGGACACCATGGATCTTTCACTCGACGAAACCCAACAGCAAATTCAGGATTCCACCCGCGACTTCGTTCGTGGCGCATGCGGCCGCGATACGCTCGTCAAACTCGACAAGGACCCGGCCGGCATATCGAGCAGCCTGTGGCCGCAGATCGTCGAGATGGGCTGGATGGGCATGGCGCTGCCCGAGGAGTATGGCGGTACCGGCAATTCCCTGACCGATCTTGCCGTCCTGTTCGAGGAACTCGGCATGGGGCCGGTGCCGGGGCCGCATTTTTCATCCGGCGTTCTGTGTGCCCGATTGCTGCTCGATGCAGCGACCGACGCGCAGAAAAAGAAGCTGCTTCCCCAGATCGCTTCAGGAGAGCGCGTATTCGCATTGGCGGCCGCCGAAGGTCATTACGGTTGGGGCGCCGAGTACGTGCGCATGAAGGCCACCAAGGATGGCTCGGGCTACAGGCTTTCCGGCTCGAAGGCGTTCGTGCACGATGCGATGTACGCGACGGACCTGCTCGTGCTCGTCCGCACCGACGACGGCGTCTCGCTCGTGCGTGTGGATGCTCGCGCTTCCGGGGTTGCGATCCGCACATTGCAGGGCTTCGTCCAGAGCCTCGCCGAGGTGACGTTCGATAAGGTGACGGTAAGCCCGGACGATGTCATCGGCAAGGCGGGCACTGCGTGGGACGCCTTGCATCGTACGATGCTGCAAACGGCGCCCGTGCTTTGTGCATACAAGGTGGGGGGCTGCAAGTCGGTGTTCGAGATGTCGCTCCAGTACACGAAGGATCGCCTGCAGTTCGGTCAGCCGATCGGCAAGTTCCAGCGCGTGCAGGATCATGTCATCCACATCGTGAATTTCATGGATTCCGCGCGCTGGACCACCTACGAAGCACTCTACAAGCTCGACAGCGGTCAGGACGCCGCGAGCAGCGTGCACATGGCCAAGTCGGTGGCTTCCGAAGGCTATATGCGAGCTACCGATTTTGGTCACGAAGTGCATGCGGGCATCGGCGTGTCGCGCGAGTACGGCCTCACGTTGCACACGAAAATGTCCCGCTCGCTTTACGGCTGCCTCGGCGCGCCGAAAGATCATCGGCGCATGCTGGAGAAGGTGCTGGGCCTCGTGGCTTAGTGGCTAAGTCTCGACGTGTCGTCTTCGATGCATATCGGGCGTACTGAGTGGCGCCCGACGTGTTTTTCGGTGCAAACTTCAAGTGCGTGTTGCATCGCGAGCAGCGGCGTCGTATCGATCGTATTCTGAGCTGAACGCCGCAATGGACTAATCTACCGGCACGAGCGCGCTCGTTCATCCGGACTGGCCAGGAGGAGCAAGCTATGGATTTCGCCTACACCCCGCAGCAGGAAGCATTGCGAAACGAAGTGCGTCGATTCATCGCGGAGCATGTCACGAGCGATGTCGCCGAAGAAATCGAACACCAATCGCATCCGCGCGGCGGCGGCCCGCTGATCAACGAGCTGTTCGGAAAGATTCATGCGCGGGGCTGGCTGGGTATTGCCTATCCCAAGGAATACGGTGGACAGGGCGGGGACCGCATCAGTCAATACATCGTCGAAGAGGAATTCCTGCGCGTCGGAATTCCGGTGGGGCTCGGCGGCAGCGGTGCGCCGGCCATCATGGCCGCGGGGACCGAAGAGCAGAAACGTCACTTCATACCCAAACTGATCAGTCGCGAATTCTCGTTCGCGCTCGGCTTTACCGAGCCCAGCGGAGGCGCCGATCTCGCGAGCCTGCGCTGCAGTGCCGTGCGCGACGGCGACCACTACGTGATTAACGGGCAGAAGATGTACACATCGACGGCGCACTCGTCGACGCACATCTATCTCATGGCCCGCACCGACAGGAACGCGCCGAAGCACGAAGGTATTTCCATTTTCCTCATTCCGATGGACACCCCGGGCATCACCGTGCGACCGCTCTGGACCATCCAGAACGATCCGAAGGCCCCGCCCGGCACGACCTACGGCCACGGTCGCACCAACGAGACGTTCTACGACGATGTGCGCGTGCACAAGTCCTGTCTCCTGGGCGAAGAGAACAAGGGGTGGCGCGTGGGCTCCATGGGGCTCAACCTGGATCGTGTCGGCGCCTCGCGCTATCTCATCTCGGTGCGGCGCGACGAGGACATCGTGAACTGGGTAAAGTCGAACGCTTTCGACGGCTACTCGCCTGCGAAGGATCCTGCGATCCGCGACAAGATCGCCGAGTTGTGGATCGAAGCGCAGGTCTGCCGGTTGATGACGATGCGCAGCATGTCGATCGTCGAACATGGCGGCAATTTCAGTTACGAGGGTTCGGCCGAGAAGGTCTGGGCACCCGAGCACGGTGTGCGCACCACCGAGGCAATCACGCAGATGCTGGGGCCCTATGGGCAACTATTGAATGGTTCGCCGCATGCGATCCGCCGCGGCCTGTTCGCGCACAACGTGCTTGGTTCGTTTCAGTCGGGCATCAATCACGGCAGCGTGCAGGTCATGCGCGATCAGGTCGCGAGGCGCGGGCTCGGCTTGCCTTCGGCACGTAGTGCGCGTCGTGCGAAGAGCGAAGGGTAGGTTGACCCAACACGATGACGAACACTGCGGAGTTCAAGTGCTCCGCAGTGTTCGGACGTTTCGCTAGATCCCGCTCGCAAGTCACGGCACGCAAACTCGATGTGGTGGCCGTGCGGGTCCCGCGCTTAGCGACACACTTGCTGCACTACGCGAAGCTGTCGGACCAGATACTGCGGGCCCAGTTCCACGCGAAGGTACCCTCCGCTTCGCTGCGCGCACTCGATACGCCACCGGAGCCCGCGACAGGACTGAGGGTTCCCGCCTTGGCGTTCCAGCGATGCACGGAGGAGACGCGGATCGCTTCGGTCTGGGAGACGAAGCTGTAGCAGGTATTCAGTATCTGCGTATCCTGTGACGGGGAACGACCGGCGAGCAGTTCAATGATCGCCGCCGCGGCAATCTTGGCATGGCTGCTTGCCATGCTTGCCGACTTGGGCATGACGGGCGCTGAAAGCGTTGCATCGCCCAGGATGTGGATCCCCGGCACCTTCTTGGATTCCATCGTGCGCCAGTCCACGTCGCACCAGCGATTGTTGTGAGTGATCAGACCGGTACTGCGCGCGATGTCGGCGGCGCGTTGCGGAGGAATGACGTTCAGTACATCCGCCTTGACGTCCTCGACTTCGAGCTTGAGCGTCATCGAGCTCGCGTCGATGCCGATTGCGCGGGCGTTCGGACGATAGTCGATGATCCCGGCGTAGAGATCCTTCCATGCCGCCTTGAAGAGCCCGCCCTTCGAGGTGACGTCGGGATTCGCATCGAGCACGAGCAACTTGGATCGCGGCTTGGTTCGTTTCAGGAGTGCGGCGACCATGCATGCGCGCTCATAGGGGCCGGGGGGGCAGCGATACGGTGCCAGAGGAATGCTCAGGGCGACGACGCCGCCGTCGCGCATCTGTTCGATCTGACGGCGAAGCGCGAGGGTCTGGGGCCCGGCCTTCCATGCGTGCAGCACACGCCCCGAAGCCATCGCGGTCTGATAGTTTTCGATCTCTTCGAACGAAAAATCGATGCCGGGCGTCACGATCAACCGGTCGTACGCTACGTCGCCACCACGGCGAAGACGCACGCGTTTGGCGGCAGCGTCGACGGCGACGGCCTCATCGTGGATGACCGTGACGCCTGCGCGACGAAGCCCTTCGTAACCGAGCGTGATGTCGTTGATCTGCGCGTAATCCGCGAGCACGAGATTCGAGATCGGGCAGGAGACAAACCGTGTTTCCCGCTCGATCAAGGTGACGTCGATCGACGGTTCCCACAGTTTCAGGTAGCGCGCCGCCGTCGCGCCCCCATAGCCGCCGCCGACGATCGCAACGCGCGCGCGGGGCGATCCCACGGAAACACACCCCGGGAGCATGGATACGCCGACCATCGATGCCGATGCGGCGGCTGCCTTGAGGAACGTTCGTCGCTTCGAAAAGGTCATGGCTTTCCCCTCAGCGTTTCTGCTCGGCGTACCACTGCGCCATGCTGTCGATCTGCGCATCGGTGTATCCCTTTGCGATCTGATGCATGACCGTCGCCGAGCGCTTGCCGTCCCGGAAAGCGCGCATCTGTTCGGAAATGTGTTCTTTCGGCAGCCCGGCAAGACTGGTGACCGCCTGGGTCACCGCTCGGCCCTGCGTGCCGTGGCAAATGGCACAAGGTGCCGCGAGATTGCGTCCGGCATGCTGTGCGAATGCCGAACCAGACACGAGTCCTATGACGCTCAGCGCGCCGCATGCGATTGCGTTCTTCACGCGTTTCTCCTCTCCAAGCGATACACCATCGTCAGGCGATGGGCTTCCGTGCTCAGGCGATCGTCGCCTCGTCCGTTCGTTTGTCGCCCTTGTTGTCTACCCAGGACACGGCAATCTTGTCTCCCTTCTGCGCGCCTCGGAAGTTGAACTCCAGATACGGGTTGCGGGAGACGGCCGGACCCAGTTCCGCGTGCAGGACGGGTCGAGTGCCGACGCTCGCGGTGACGGTCTTGATGTAGTGAGGGGAAATCAGCTTGCCGGCGGGATCCTTGCGCTGGCCGGTTTCCATCGGGTGCGACATGAGGATCTTGACGTTGACCGAGCCGTCGCGCGCAACGGCTCGAATTCGTGTCGGTTCAGTCATTTCTCGACTCCTCGAATCCGTTCAGCCGCCGCAGCCGCCGAGCGTAACCCTGACTTCCTGCTTCTTCATGTAGAACCGGCCCTGCGCCCTGACGAGGGCGTAGACATCCGAGGTTTGCCCCATCTTGACGCGCGTCGAGATCGATGCGTCGGTGCCGGCAGGAAACGTGAATGTGGCTGCGAGCGGCGTCGGGTTCTTTTCGATCAGCAGCATGATCGACTCCGTGCCGGGCAGCCGACTTTCGACAAGCACCGGCACCACCGCCCCGTTCTCGGCGATCGTGGGTGCCTTGATTTCGACGGATTCGGACATTGTGGGCCGCTGTGCGCCGAGCGACTTCATCGCATCGCCGAGAGATGTCATGCTGAACGCAGCCTCGTCGCGCTGCTGTGCCAGGGACATTCCCGGTTTGATCAGGCCCAACGCGGCGAGCACGGTGTACAAGGCAACGCTACCGCTCGCCTTCAGCGCGGTTCTTCGTACACGATTCATCGGCATCTCCTTACGTCACTTTTGGTCAGTGAATCTCTGACTCTGGACACTGGGTCGTCGTTTCGGCTTGCGAGTGTCGCACAGACGATGCGGCCGCGGGAATAGGTCGAACCATGGCGACACCCGCGGCGATGCACTCAGGCGATGTCCATCCGAATGACCCTTGAGCTATTGCGGTTTGGAAGCGAGGTAAGGCCAGAAAGACCATGATCACACCGGGGATCGGAGATCGATGAGCTGATCGGCATGCCCTGTGCAAGCAGCGACGCCGCGTTGCCGACTCCGATCAACTGATGGCAAATCCGTTGCCGTACAGCAGGGTAACGTTGACCCGACGATTCTCGTAGCCGGGCTTGAAGTGCATGTCGTCGGTTCGATGGATGAGTTTCGAGTCGAACAGCACGCACCGATTGGCGCGATGGGGAACCTTTAAGGAAGCTGCTTTGTTTACCTTGACGTAGACGGCGAGCTTCTCGGCATCGTTGTTGTATTCGTAGAACGTCCAGTGATCCGGAACGCGGCCTTTGTACACGACCATGCCGCCGCTCGTGGAGTCGATGCAGGCGTCGTCCGGTGCGATCCAGAAGTTCACATTCACCTTCGCGAAATCGGCATGCATGTTGATGCCTTGCAGCCGTTGATCGTACTTGTATGCCCATGCCTGCAGGAGTGTGCTGTCGCCGATGACGCGGGGCATGGCGCCCTTGAGCTCGTAGACGATGCGAAGCAGTACCTCGGGGCAGAAACCTTCGCGCAGCATTGCGCCGACATAACCGCGCTGATAACTCGCTTTCCAGACGGTCGACTCCTCGCAGTACCGGCGCAATGTGTCCAGTGCGCTCGCAGAAAGAAAATCGTCGATGACGACGATGCCTTCCGCAAAGTACTGCGCTTCGATGGCGGTAAAGTCGTTGGTGCCGAGTGCGGGTCCGGGAAACGCAATTTCGTCGACATGGAATGTGGTCGCGAGTGCAGTCATCAGTTTCCGTCCCTCCTCGGTGTTGGGTGCGAGGTTCGCCAGGGCGTCGGGCTGTGCACAGTAGCGTCGCAGGATCGGAAGTGCCTCTGCGCCGGCAGCACACAGCTTGCCGCGCTTCTCCAGCAGTTCGAGCTGTTCCAGATCATGACGTACTCGCGATTCAGGAATGGGCCAATGCGATTCTTCGCGTCCTTCGTTCAACGCGGCTGCCCGCTTGAACAGACGCGCGGCGTCCTGAATGTCGCCGCGGTTCAGTGCATCGATGCCCAGCATGGACACGGTGACGCTGTCGCCGTGAAGCATGTCGTGGTAGGCGGCTTTCAGTGTTTCGAGGTCGGTTTCGTACCCGCCGAGCGCGTAGATGCCCAGCAAACTTCGAACTGCGGCAACGGACTGAGGATCGAGCTGAAGTGCGTTGCGGTACTCCGAGAGCGCACGCTCGCGATCACCCAGACCTTCGTGCGCCTTTCCCAGTTCGACTCGAATGTCGGCGGCCTCGATCTGGTTCGGAAGAAGCGTCTCGAATGCGGCCAGTGCGGCATAGTAGCCGCCCAAACGGTTGTGGCACCGCATCAACTGCAGGACCGCCGGCATCGATCCCTTGTGCAGCATTTGGGCCGACCGTGCGTATCCCAGCGATCCGTGAATGTTGCCGATGTTGAATGCGACGATGCTCAGCACGATGAGCGCACGGTAATCGTTCGGGTCCGCGGCATGGACGGTGCACGCATCCCGGTACGCGCCCAGCAAATTGCCGGCGTTGAGTGCGATCTCCGAGGTGATCGTGAGTAGAAATGTTTCGTCGGCGGGAATGTCCCGGAGCCGGCGATGGATGTAGTCCAAGGCCTCTTCGATCAGACCATGTTGCTGCAGCAGCAGCAGGTAGATCGCCGCGGCATCGTAGGGCGCAGTCGCGTCGCGGACTGCGTTTCTCGCCTGCGCAAGGGCGTGATTTCTGTCGCCGCCACCCAGGATTGCCGTCAGTGCGCCGACGATGTCTGCCGCCCAACGCGCCTTCCATCGATGCGAGCGGCCGATCCTGAGCGCGTTGTCGTAGTCGCCGCAAACGAACAATGAGACGACGGCTTGGAAGGTATCGATCTCGCCCGTGGGCGGATGGGCACGCAGTTTGGCAATGGCGGCCGCACAGTGACCTTTTGATCGGAGTTGCTTGATTTCGGCGTAGATGGGCGAGAGTCGGAGCATGGCGGCAGGAAACGAAGATTGAGGGGCGTTTTGCGCTTCGAGTCGAGCGAGGGTACCCGATGCGCCGCGCGCAATGCGAGCGGCTTTCTCGTCGTTACATCGATGGCGGGGCGAACGCCGGTCCGAGCGGTTCCAGTCGCACGCCGCTGCGCAGTTTCGTGTAGGGATACTCGCGCGCATCGACCAGGTGAGCGCCCGGCGCCACGGCGACCAGTACGCGTTCCGCAATCGGTTCGAAATCGGCACGGAAGTGACAAGTGCTCTTCACGACGAGGATCTTCTGCGCGGTCGGTTCAAAGCCGAGATGGCGGAAGATCTCCAGGTCGTAAGCTTGCATGCGCTTGCTCGCAACGACGACGCTCACGCCGCCGATCGTCAGCAGGGCCGTCGGGCCGAGGGCGGCCTCGCGACCACCGACGCACGGACCTTTGCAGAGAAATCGGCCGTTCGAAAGTTTGGTGACCCGGAAGGTGCCGTGAAATGGCTTTACGCCTGGAAGCGGTGTGCGGCCCCCGATGTCGATCGTAATGTCGGCGCCTTCACCCGCGGCATGGGCGGCTGCGGCCGCGCTGGCGTCCGTGAGTACGCAGAGTCCTGCCCGCTGGGCGTCGTTGCGAACCAGAGCCTCCAGCATGCCCGTGGTATCGCCGGTGCCGCCGCAGCCGGGGTTGTCCTGCGTATCGGCAATGACGACCGGCTTCGATGCACGCGCCGATATCTCCATGGCCTGGCGGACGGCTTCATCCGGCGTGAGCAGCGGTTCGGCGAACTTCGGCTCCAATTCGAGCACATAGTGGTTGAGGTAGTCCGCGGCCTGCTCGACTTCGTCCTCGGAATAGCCGTGGGCGATCACGCCCGGGCCGCATTCGGCGAGATCGGACGGCGGAAAACCCGCGCCGTAGCACAGGTTCAGTACGTCGCCGCCTTCTCCCTCGGCGGACTTTCGCACGATTCCGGCTGACGGTTCGACCATGGTGCACTGGAAATTGAGCGGCAACAGGAAGGGCAGCTTGCGAAACACGCGCACCGTTGGGCGACCTCGTTCCAGCACGGTTTCCAGTATGCGTGCAGCGCGCCGCCCCGTTTCATCCCGGTCGATATGCGGGTAGGTGTAGTACACCGCCATGCCGTCGGTAAGCTCCGCCATGGCCGGGGTCAGATTGGTGTGGTAGTCGAGGCTGATGACCACGGGGACCTGCTCGCCGACCACCGCCCGCACGCGGCGCAGCAACTCGCCCTCGCCATCTTCGAAGTCTTCCGTGACCATTGCGCCATGCAGGTCGAGATAGACCGCATCGACTGGAAGGGATTCCGACAGACGCCCGATCATCTCACCGGCGATGCGCTCGAAGGCCTCACGCGTCACATAGCCGCCGGCGCCGCCGCTGGTCCAGAGCAAAGGCACGAGTTCGTGCTTGTCACTCATGACGGCCAGGAAGCCCGACATTGCGAACTGCTTGTTCGGCAGATTGCGCAGGACATCGTCGCCGCGGCACAGGGGCGGACGGTCGCCCACCGAAGCGAAGTACGAGTAATCCGTCTTGACCGGAACGAAGCAGTTCGTTTCGTGTTGAAAGCCGCCAACGGCGATGCGTGCCATGTCGAAATCCTCCCGATTATTCGAGCGTAATGCCGGCTGTGCGGACGATGCGTTCGGTCAGTTCCGCTTCCTTGCGGGCTTTGGCCAGCATTTCGTCCGGCCGGTTGGTGAGGACGGGCGACGCAACGAGCTTGTAGAACTGCGCGCGAAACTCCGGCGCGTTCATTGCCTTTGCCATTGCGTCGGCCATGCCGTTCAGGAGTTCTTTCGGTGTGCCGGCTGCCATCACCATGGCATAGAAGGGTTCGTAAACATAGCCAGGCAGGGCTTCGCCGATCGTTTGCACGTCGGGCACGAGGTCCGATCGCTTTGCACCGCTCACCCCTAGAGCGCGAACTCTCCCGCCTCGAATGTGGGGCAGTGCGGCCCCCAGCACGGCGGTGCCCATTTCAATACGGCCGGACACGAGATCGAGATACATGGGGCCGGCGCCCTTGTAGGGAACGTGGGTCAGGCCGATCTTCGCCACCGCCCTGAAGTATTCCGCATTTAGATGAGGGGTGGCGCCGATCCCGGAGGATCCATAGCTGAGCGGGCCCTTTTGCTTCTTCGCAAACGCGATCAACTCCGTCACGTTCTTGACGGGCAACGAGGGATGCGCAAGCATGACGAGCATGAAGTCCGTGACGCCGGATACCCAGGTGATGTCCTTGAACGGATCGAGTGTGGCGTCCTTGCGTATGGTCTTGATGGCGGCAAGGCCTGAAGCCGCGAGCAGCATCGAGTGTCCGTCCGGCGGGAGCTTCGACAGGTATTCCCATGCGACCAGACCGCCCGCACCGGGTTTGTATTCGATCACGACCGATTGGCCCAGCGTCTTGGACAACGCGGGTTGCATCAGTCGGGCGATGAGATCGTCGGTGCCGCCGGGCGGCGCACGAACGATGTATCGCACGGGCTTGCTCGGATAACCTTGGGCAAATGCGGCGCATGGCGTGATGATCGAAAGCAGCATGGCGATTCGGACGAGCCAGGCCGGGGCGGCCTTCGCGGCGCACGATTCGTCGATGCGGGGCGTGCTGACGTCACGCAGGGTCGAGCCCCTGGAAAAACGCTTGAAAGCCATGATGCATCGTCCTTCGCGGTTTGTTGACACCCCGTCGATGGTACCGCCTCGGCGCTCGGCTGTGCAGTGCGATTCGATGTGCCGGCGTTCGACGAGGCTCGATGCCGGTCAGGTTCGCATTCCCGATCGATCCGGTCGTGTCATGGCAATGACGCCCGCGAGAATCAGCGACATGCCGATGAACCGCTCCATCGTGAGGGTTTCGCCGAGGAAGAGGATGCCCACCGAAACGCCGACGACGATCCTAAGATAGCTTTGGCTGGCTGCAGCGATGCTGCCCAGGGTAGCAAGGATGCGGTAGTAGACGAACACCGCCGCCGCTGTCGAGAAGATCCCGAGGCCGAGCAGGGCTGCGATCGAGGTCGCCGAGGGTGCGAGCGTCCACGGCCGATCGACCACCAGGCTGGCCGGAATCAGGACGAGCGCACCGATGAGCAGCGTCAGCGTCGCAACGACCAGCGACGGCGTGCCGTCGAGATGCTTGCCGTGCACGGCTGCGATGCCGAACAGCACCGCGCCGGCAACGCATGCCATCTGTTGCAGGAGATGGCTCGAGCCGCCTTCGAATACGCCGAACCCGACGATCGCAACGACGCCCGCGAGACCGGCGAGCGCGCCGACGAGCCTTCCGAGCGTGGCAGGCTCGTGCCGCGTGATGCCCCAGGTGATGAGGAAGGCGAAGATGGGCGAGGTCGAATTGAGGATCGTCACGAGTCCGCTATCGATCGTGATCGCCGCCCAGGCCGTCATGGTCCACGGCAGGATGTTGTTGATCATCGCCTGCACCCCGAGGCGCGGCCACGGGTACTGCCGGAACAGAAGGCACGTGCCACGCAGACGAAGTATCGTCGCCAGCAGCGCAAAGCCGATGACGAAACGCATGGCCGTCATGGTGACGGGCGGTATCGTCTGCACCGCGATTTTTGCGAGGTTGTAGGACACCCCCCACAGCAACGCCAGCAGGCCGAGGAGGGCGTAGTCGGCGGGAGCGTGGCGACGCATCGTCGGGAAAGAAGGATGGGCAGCGCTGCGACGCCGGACGGACGCTGCAGCGCTGCTGTCGGAGGGCTACAGAGCGGACTCGCTGCCCAGGATGACCGTGACCTGGCTGGAGAGCACCCCGCCGTTGCCGTGGGCCAGCGCGACATCGCAGTTCGGGATCTGCGCCGCCCCGCGTTCGCCGCGGAGCTGGCGTACCGCCTCGATCAGCAGGTAGATGCCGTACATGCCGGGATGACAATACGACAGGCCGCCGCCGTTGGTATTGACGGCGAGCTTGCCTCCCGGCGCGATTGCGCCGTTGGAGACGAAGCGGCCGCCTTCGCCCTTCGGACAAAAGCCGAGGTCTTCCAGGAACAGGATCGGGTTGATCGTGAACGCATCGTAGAGCTCCACCGCCTTCACGTCGGACGGCTTCAGGCCGGCCATCTGGAAAGCCTGCGGCCCCGACCAGGCGGCGCCCGACACGGTGAGATCGGCCATGTTGGAGATGCTGTTGTGACTGAAATACTCGCCGCAGCCCAGCACGTATGCCGGCTTCTTCTTCAGCGATTTTGCACGCTCGGCCGAAACCATGATGAGCGCGCCACCGCCGTCGCTCACGAGACAGCAGTCGCGCACGGTGAAGGGGTAGCTCACCATGCGTGCGTTCATCACGCCTTCGATGGTCAGCGGCTCTTTCTCCCACGCCTGCGGATTCATCAACGCCCATTTGCGGGCGGAGACGGCCACTTCGGCGAGCTGTTCGCGCGTCGTGCCGTATTGATGCATGTGGCGCGATGCCGCCAGCGCATAGGCGGATGCCGGCAGAAACGGCTTGTAGATCGACTCGTAGGGATTGAACTCGCGCGGGCTCGAGTTGACGCGCGAAAGCGTGCGCTGCGTGCTGCCGTAGGTGATGAGCGCGACTTCGCATAAACCGTTCTGGATCGCAGCGTGCGCATGCGCCACGTGCGATTCGAACGACGAGCCGCCGATCATCGTGTTGTCGGCATATTTCGGAACGATGCCCAGATACTCTCGCAGGTACAGCGTCGGGCTGCGAGCTTGCGTCGTGGCGGCGAAGATGCCGTCGATGTCGGAGAGCTTCAGTCCGCAGTCGTCCAGTGCACGGCGCGTGGCCTGCGCCATCAGGTCGATCGGGCTCGTGTTGGGGGCCACGGCATGCAGGTCCGATTCGGCCGCGCCGACGATAGCGGTTGCGCCTCGCTTCAATCCTTTCATTTTGCGCCCTCCGCCGGCACGAATACGGGATAGGGCGGCTGCTTTTCGTCGCCCGGATGCATGCGGCACTTCACGCGCATGCCGATTTTCACGGCCATGGGATCGATATCCTCGACCCGGCTCATCATGCGAAAGCCTTCATCGACGTCGATCAGCGCGACGTTGTAAGTGGGCGCGTCCTTCGCATGCACGACCGTGGTCGCGTGGACCGTGCCGAGCCCCTTGCTCACGCGCCATTCGAGATTGGGGCTGCCCGAGACCGGCGCGATCACCCGCGGGAAGAACACCGGCTTGTTGTCGTCGGTGCAAAGCTGATAAGCGAGTTCGCCTCGCTTGCAGTACTCGATGTACGTCCCGTAGGGGGACTTCTGCATCTTCTCGTCCAACGCTGACCTCCTTCATCGAACCGATCTTCATCCCGGCCGACGGTCTCGGCGCGGCGATGCTCCTGCGTGTGCGTCGGGCCGATCGTTACCCGGCGCGCTGTGTCCTAATCCGGCTTCATCCCTGCGGCACGCACGACCTTACCCCACTTGTCGGCTTCGCTGCGAATGAATTCGGCGAATTCCGCCGGCGTATTGCCGACGGCTTCCGAGCCCATCGTGGCGAACTTGTCGACGACGTCCTTGCTCTTGAGGACCTGCGATGCCTCGACGTGCAGGCGCGTGACGATGTCGGCGGGCGTCTTGGACGGTGCGAGCAGGCCGTACCAGCCGGTCGCCCGATAGCCGGGAAGCCCGGCTTCGTCCATGGTCGGCACCTCCGGGAGTGCTGGCGTGCGGCGCGCCCCCGTGACTGCGACGGGACGCATCTTGCCCGTCCGAATGTGCGGCAGCACGATCAGGGCATTCTCGAATGAGAGGCCCACTTCGCCGCTGATGAGCGCTATCAGTGCGGGCGCTCCACCCTTGTAAGGGATATGGGTCATCTTCACGCCGGCCATGAGCTTGAACAGTTCGCCCGACAGATGCGTAATCGTGCCGTTACCCGAGCTTGCATACGTCAATGCATCGGGCCGGTTCCTGGCGAGCGCGATGAATTCCTTGACCGACTTCGCAGGAATGCTCGGGTGCAGCACCATGATGTTCGTGTTCGACACCGCCTGCGTGACCGGCGCGAAGTCGCGCAGCGTTTCATAGGGGATTTTGGCGAGCAGGTGCTGGCTGACGGTGAGGCCCCCGATGGTGCCCATGAGCAGGGTGTAGCCGTCGGCAGGTGCCTTGGCGACCTGCTCGGTGGCGAGCACCCCGCCTGCACCGGGGCGATTGTCGACGACGAAGGTCTGGCCCATGCGCTCGGCGAGCTTCTGCCCGACGAGGCGGGCGACGATATCGGTGGGCCCGCCGGCGGCGAAGCCGACAACGATGCGTACGCTCTTCGCGGGATAGGCCTGGGCGGCGACATCGGGGGATCGGATCGTTCCCGCGGTGGCAATCAGAATCCCCATGAAGGCAAGTGCCGGGCGAAGTGTCTTCGTCATCGTCGCGTCCTCGTCTGAACTCAGCTGGCCTTGGCGCCCGACAGCTTGATCACCTTCGCCCACTTGGTGATCTCGTCGCCGATGAACTTGGAGAACTCGGCGGGGGTACTGCCGACCGGGTCGGAGCCCTCCGATTTGAGACGTTCGCGCATCTCGGGATTGGCGAGCACCTTGCGCACTGCACCGGCCATGCGCTCGACCGCATCGGCAGGAAGCTTCGCCGGGCCGGCCAGGCCGTTCCATGCGACGGCAACGAAGCCCTTGAGGCCGGACTCGTCGAGCGTGGGCATTTCGGGCAGCACGGCGGAGCGCTGCAGGCTCGTCACCGCGAGGGGGCGCAGCTTGTTCGACTTGATCAGGGGGAATGCCGACGTCAGGCCGTTGAAGATGAGATCGACGTGGCCGCCTACGAGATCCGTCAATGCAGGCGCATTGCCCTTGTAGGGCACGTGGACCATCTTCACCCCTGCCATGGAATTGAACAACTCGCCTGCCAGGTGATTCGAACCGCCGGTTCCCGACGAGCCGAAATTGAGCGCGCCGGGCTTCGACTTCGCCAATACGATCAGCTCCCTGATGTTGCGCGCTGGCACGCTGGGATTGACCACGACGACGAGCGGTGTCGTGTTGATCAACGTGATCGGCGTGAAGTCGTTGAGCGGGTCGTACGGAAGCTTCGACAGCAGACTCGGATTGATCGTGAAGGGCGCGGGCACGACCAGCAGCGTGTGGCCATCGGGAGCGCTGCGGGCCACCGACTCGGTGCCGATCACCGTTCCGCCGCCGGGGCGATTATCGACGATTACGGATTGTCCGAACAGTTCGGTGAGCTTGGTGCTCAGCACGCGGGCGACGATGTCGGTACTGCCACCGGCCGCGAACGGAACGATGAAGCGAACGGGGCGCGACGGGTAATTCTGTGCTTGGGCAGCATTGCAGGCTGCGCATGCAGCGAGCACGAGCGCAGCCGGATAGCGGATGGCCATGGGATTCCTTCTCGGGTGTTCAGCGGCCGGCCGGATCGTGCAGGACGATCAGGGCGTCCGCGGCGACGACGCCCTGGCCTGCAGGACGTACGAACAGCGGGTTGATGTCGATTTCCTTGATGCGATCCGCGTGGTCCGCGATCAACAGTGATACGCGCACCAGTACGTCCGCGAGGGCATCCACGTCCAGCGCCGGCGATCCGCGATAGCCGTGCAGGAGCGCCGCCCCCTTGATCTCGTTCAGCATGTCGTGAGCGGTCGCGAGATCGAACGGCGCGAAGCGATGCGTCACGTCGTGCAATAGTTCGGTCAGGATGCCGCCCAGTCCGAACATGACGGTCGGACCGAAATAGACATCGTCGACCGCGCCGATGATGACTTCGGTGCCGCTCGCCATCTCCTGCGCGAGTACGCCGTCGATGCGAGCTTCGCGGCGGTAGCGGCGGGCAGCGTCGATGACATCGCGGGCGGCCTGGCGCAGTTCATCCAGGGTCATCACGTTCAGGCGGATGGCGCCCGCTTCCGTCTTGTGGGCGATGTCGGGCGATTCGATCTTCACCGCCAGCGGGAAGCTCAGCCCCTCGGTGGTCAGTGTGTCGATTTCGCCTTCACGAACGAGGCGATCGCGTACGGACGCGATGCCGTAGTGGCCGAGGATCTGCTTGGAGGCTCGCTCACCGAGCGAACCGCTCCCCGACAGGTCGAGCGCTTGTCGGTCGACGATGCGTGCAGTGCGTATGGCACTGCGCGCGTGGTAGCGTTCGGCCTTCACGCCGAAGCGGTACATCGCGCCGAGGGCGTTCAATGACCGCCGCGGCGAAAGAAAACACGGGATGCCTGCGGCGCGCACGATCTCCTGCGCTTTCACCTCTCGTTCGGAACCCGATCCCCACTGCAGTACGACGGGCTTGGCGCTGCGCTCGGCCATCGCGACGAAACCCGGCGCCCAGACGCTTGCCACCGAACCCGGCGCAGAGCGTACGATGGCCATGTCGAACTCGTCCCCGTTGAGCGCGGTTTCGATGACCCTCGTATACGATACGAAGTTATCGCCATAGCCCTGGGGCGTGAGATCGACCGGATTGCCGAGTGACCCCAGCTCGGGCGAGATCGGCTTCAGCTTGGCGATCGTATCGGACGAGGATTCCGGCACTTCGAGCCCTTGCTGTTCGCATAGGTCGGCGATCAGCACGCCGGCGCCTCCGGATAGCGTCGTGATGAGTACGCGGTTGCCCCGGGCCCGTTTCTTGTAGCCGAGGAATTGCGCGAGGTCGACCACGTCGTCCGTGTCGCCGATCTCGATGTAGCCGCCTTGGTCGAGCGCGCGTCGGAACAGCTCGGGCCCCGCGGTCAGGCGGCCCGTGTGCGATGTGGCGGCGCGGCGTCCCGAGCGCGAGTTGCCGACCTTCCACATCAGCACCGGCTTTTCGAGTTCCAGCGCGCGACGCCCGATGCGGATCAGGCCGCGGCCGTCGGTGCTGCCTTCGAGATAGGCGACGACGGCATCGGTGTCGTCGCGTTCGAGCAGATAGCCGATGAGTTCGGTCGCGGTGATGTTGGTCTCGTTGCCGGTCGAAACGATGTTGCTGAAGCCCACGCCCTGGGCATCGGCGGCGGCGACCATCCCCATGCCGTAGCCACCGCTTTGAGTGACCATCGCGAGACGACCGGCTTTCAGGTTCGGATTGCCCATCGCACCGCCGAATCCGGCATGGACGTGTTCGTTCAGGTTGAGCATGCCGATGCAGTTGGGCCCGACGATCCTCACCTTGTTGCGAGCGAGCGCTGCCTCGAGCTCGCGCTGATTGCTCGCTCCGGCTTCGCCGATCTCCTGAAAACCGGCACTGAGGACGATCGCGAACGGGATGCCGCGTCGCCCGCATTGATCGATGAGGCCCGGGACATGCCGACCGCCGACGACGATGAGTGCAAGGTCGCACGGATCGGGCACGGCCGAGAGATCGGGATAGCAGGGCAACCCCTTCATCTCGGTGTACTTGGGATTCACCGGATACACCTTGCCGGCGTAGCCGAACTCGGTCAGGTAACGCAGCGGCTGACCCGCCACGCTGTTGTCGGCGGAGGATGCGCCGACAAGGGCAATGCCGCGCGGGCTGAACAGGCGGTCGAAGTTCGTCGTGGTCAATGGAGCCTCTTGGGCAATGCTCGTGGGCGGCGGGTGGAGGCGGTGATTCTAGCAGCCTGTCGGGCTTGCTCTCGCGCGCTGCAGAACGCGGGACGCGCGCTTGCGTGGGTCGAGGCTGCCGGTCTAACGGGGCGCGTACGGTAGCGGGCAGATTGACCATCGATTGATGTGCCGCAAGCGCTCGTGGCCCGGAAGCGTCGATCATTTCGATCGGATGCGGCGCGCCTTTGCGCCGTGTCGGCGAGTGTCCTGAGTCAGGGCTACGGTTCGATATGGAGGCAGCGCAATGGAAAAAATCCTGGTACCGGTGGATGGTTCGGATCCAAGCGTTAACGCGGTGAAATACGCGGTGGGATTGGCGAAGAACGCGCCGGATACGCATCTTTACCTGCTCAACGTGCAGGAGCCGCCGCCCGTGGAGGTGATGGTCGAGGCCGGCATTTCCCCGGAAACCTGGCAGGCTTCGCATCAGGAAGCAGGCCGTGGCGTCCTGGAGGCGGCCTGCAAGATCCTCAGCGTGGCAGGCATACCCTACACGACGAGCGTGGCGGTCGGGCATCCCGTCGAGCAGATTGCGACACGAGTCCAGGAACTCGGGTGCACTGCAGTGGTGATGGGTACCCGCGGCATGGGTTCGTTCGCGAATCTCGTGCTCGGATCGGTGGCCACTCGTGTCGTTCATGCTGTCAGCTGCCCGGTGACGCTGGTGAGGTAGGGCAGCTGCGTACACGAACGCTGCGGGCGGGCCACCTGTGTGCTTAACCCGCGATCTCTGCGCGCCCACCGTTGAGCACGACGGCATCGCGCTCGGCAACGAGCGAACGGAACGAGACGACGTTGCCGTCGATCCATAGCTCGGTGCGTATGGTTTCGCCGGGGAACACTGGGGACGAGAAGCGTCCCTCCATGGCGATCAGGCGCGCGGGATCGTAACTGCAGCAACTTCGAAGGATCGCGTGGCCGGCAACGCCGAACGTGCAGCGTCCGTGCAGGATCGGCATCCTGAAGCCCGCCTTCTTGGCGAATTCCGGTTCGGCGTGAAGCGGGTTGTAGTCGCCGCTCAGGCGATAGATCAACGCTGCTTGGGGCAGGGTGGGTAGGTCGCAGACCTGGTCCGGTTTGCGCTCGGGCAGCACGTGTGGCTCCTTCACCGGTCCGCTCGGACCACCGAAGCCGCCGTTTGCGCGTGCGAACGACGTCGAGGTGAGGGAACAGACGAGTTCGCCGGTATCCTTCATCGATACGTCGGTGGCTGTCTGAATCAGCGCGCCCCGTCCTTCACCCTTGTCGAATACCCCCGTAACCCGGGTGCGGCCGATGATCGTTCCTTCGACGGGCAACAGCTTGTGGATCCGGAAGCCCTGCTCGCCGTGCACGACCTTCGAGCCGTCGATGCCGGTGTTCCCCGTCCGGTGCCACGGTCCCGGATAGCCGAGAACAATGGCCATGCTGGGCAACGCGGCGAGATTCTTCTCGTAGACGTAGCGCAGCTGGTTTTCATCCATCGGGTCGAAGCCCAGACCGGTGCCGAGCGCATAGAGCATCGTGTCGCGCTTGGTGAGCACCTGTTCGACTTCGGGGATCTTCCAGCTCATGAGCTGTTCGTAGTTGATCGGCATGATCGTGTTTCTCCTCTCGATGGTTGATCGTGGGAGCTGTTGCAGACGAACGCACGGGGTCGTCGGCAACGGCGTCTTCGATTCGATTCTACGGCATGCATGCCGAGCGGTCGGTCGAGCACCAGGGTGGGTGCCGTTCCCTCAGTGCGGTGCGCCGATCAGGTCTGCGACGAGTTCGATCCAGTGACGCACCCGCACGTCGGCGCTCGGTCGAAGATGCGTGAGGCAGCCGATGTTGGCCGTCACGATTTCCGCGGGGCGTCCCGACTCCAGCGCCGCGATCTTGTTGGCGCGCAGACGACCCGACAGTTCGGGCTGGAGGATCGAGTAGGTGCCTGCCGAACCGCAGCACAAGTGCGCATCCGGAACGTCCGAAAGACTCAGGCCGAGATCGCGCAACAGCGATTCCATGCGAGGCGCGAGACGCAGTCCGTGCTGCAATGTGCATGGGGAATGAACGGCGATCTTCTGCGCAATGTTCTTCGTGCGCGGCAAGGCGAGGAGGCGTTCACGATCGTCGTCCAACACCTCGATGAGATCCCTGCAGGCCGCCGTGATGCGTTCCGCCTTGGCTCGATAGGCGGCGTCACTTGCCAACACTTGCGCGTAGTCCTTGAGCATCACGCCACAGCCGCTTGCGGTGAATACGATCGTGTCGATGCCGCCTTCCAGATGGGGCCACCATACGTCGATCAGCCGGCGCATTCGGTCGCGCGCCTGGGTGTGAGCGTTCATGTGGAAATCGACCGCGCCGCAGCAGCCTGCATCGGGTGCGCGCACCAGCGAAATCCCGATGGCATCCAGTACCCGCGAGGCGGCCGCGTTGATGTTCGGTGCGAGCGAGGGCTGCACGCAGCCGTCGAGCACGAGCATGCGACGCTCGTGTCGCAAGGGTGCCCATGACGTTTGGGGTTGCGCCTCGGGCACGCGTTTTCGAAGCGCCTCGGGAAGCAACGGGGCCGCCATCTGGGCCGTCTTGAGCGCGAGATCGAACACGCCGCCATTCGCGATGCCCGTGCGCAGCACTTTGCGCTCAAGCCTCTCGCGTGCTCCCCGAGGAACTTGCTTCTCCACGACTTCCCGACCGATGTCGAGCAAGCGCGCATATTGCACGCCGGACGGGCACGTGGTTTCACAGGACCGGCACGTGAGGCAGCGATCGAGGTGGGTGCGGGTTTTCTCCGTGGCAGGCTTGCCTTCAAGAACCTGCTTGATGAGATAGATGCGTCCTCGCGGTCCGTCGAGTTCGTCGCCCAGAAGTTGATAGGTCGGGCAGGTCGCCGTGCAGAATCCGCAATGAACGCACCTGCGCAGGATCGCTTCGGCTTCGCGGCCCTCGGCGGTGTCCTGGATGAACGGCGCGAGATGCGTTTGCATGTGTCCTACAGATCTCGATAGAGGCGGCCGCGATTCAGGATCCCAGCCGGATCGAAGGTTTGCTTCAGTCGACGGTGCAAAGTCATGACGCCGGGGGATGGCTGCTGAAAGCGAGCGGCGTCCACTTCGCAAGCACGAAACAAGGTCGCATGACCGCCTGCTTTGCAGGCGACGTCGCGGACGACTGCCGCCGGCGCATCGGTCTTCACCCAGCGCAAGGCGCCGTTCCACTCGATCACCTGTCGTCCCGGCAGGGGCAGGATGGGCGCTGTCGATTTGACCGCTAGGCGCCACAACTCGCCTTCGTCCCGAAAGAAATCGCTTCGGTGTTCGCGAAGTGTCGTCCAGTAGGTCTGTGCATCCTCGACTTCGATGCCACCCAGCAACCGTGCGGCTGCCTCGACCCCTGCACGAGTCCCCGAGAGTCGCACCGTGAGGCTCGCCTCTTCGTGGCAGGTTGCGCTGATCGGCAGTGGCTTGCCCGCCCAATGGTTCATGAGGCGGATGGCATCTGTCTGCGAGAACGGCAAACGCAGCGTCAGTTCATGCTCCGGACGCGGCAGCACCTTGAGCGCGATGTCGAGCAGCACGCCGAGGGTGCCTAGTGCACCCACCATCAATCGCGACACGTCGTATCCGGCGACGTTCTTCATCACCTTGCCGCCGAAGGCGAGATCCTTGCCGCGTCCGTCGAGTATGCGCACGCCGAGCACGAAGTCCCGAGCGGAGCCGACACTTGCCCTTCGTGGCCCGGAGAGTCCGCAAGCGATGGTCCCGCCGAGCGTCGCCTCCGCGCCGAAATGCGGTGGTTCGAACGCAAGCATCTGTCCGTGGTCGTCCAGCGTCCGTTCGATTTCCGATAGAGGGGTGCCTGCACGTGCTTGCAGCACGAGTTCCGTCGGCTCGTAGTCGATGATGCCGCGGTAGTCTCGGATATCGAGTACCTCGCCCTCGATCGGTTCGCCGTAGAAGTCCTTGCTGCCGCTGCCGCGGATGCACAAGGACTGGCTTCGATCGGCGGTCTGTGCGATGCGATCGCGCAATCCGTCGACGAGTTCCTTCATGTCCAAGCTCAGAATCGCGGCAGATCGGAGAACTTCTCCGATCCGCGATGAACGTGCATGCGGCCCATCTCGGCGCAGCGATGCAGCGTCGGCACGGCCTTGCCGGGATTGAGCAGTCCCGCGGGGTCGAACGCGGCCTTGACCGAGTGGAAGGCTTCGAGCACGTCCGGCGCGAACTGCTCGCACATCGAGTCGATCTTCTCGATGCCGACGCCGTGTTCGCCCGTGATGGTGCCGCCGGCCTCGATGCACAGCGCAAGAATCCTCGCACCGAACGCTTCACAACGCTCCAGTTCGCCGGGTACGTTCGCGTCGTAGAGGATGAGCGGATGCAGATTTCCGTCGCCCGCATGAAAGACGTTCGCGCAGCGCAGACGGTATTGCTTCTCGAGGGTGCCGATACCGGCGAGTACTTCGGCAAGGTGCTTGCGCGGAATGGTTCCATCCATGCAATAGTAGTCGGGCGATATCCGACCGACCGCGGGGAACGCTGCCTTGCGTCCGGACCAGAAGCGCAGCCGCTCGTCATCATCGCGCGATACGCGAATCTCCTTGGCATTGACGCTGCGCATGATGTCTGCGATGCGTTCGATCTGCGCTTGAACTTCCTCGAAGGTTCCGTCGGACTCGCAGAGCAGGATCGCTTCGGCATCCAGTGGATACCCGGCTTGTACAAAGGGTTCCACCGCTGCCGTCGCCGCCTTGTCCATCATCTCCAGGCCGGCCGGGATGATGCCGGCCGCAATCACGGCCGCGACGGCGTTGCCGGCGTCCGAGACGTTGTCGAATGCGGCCAGTACGCACCTGGCGACTTGCGGTTTGGGCAGCAGCCTGACCGTCACTTCCGTGACGATGCCGAGGAGGCCTTCCGAACCGCACATCAAGGCGAGCAGGTCGTAGCCGGGACTGTCGAGCGCATCGCTGCCGAGTTCGATGATCTCGCCATCGATCGTCGCGATTCGCAGCTTGGTGACGTTGTGCACGGTAAGTCCGTACTTGAGGCAATGGACGCCCCCGGAGTTCTCCGCCACGTTGCCGCCGATGCTGCATGCAATCTGGCTCGATGGATCCGGCGCGTAATACATGCTGTAGCGCGCCGCGGCCTCCGAGATCGCCAGGTTGCGAACCCCGGGCTGGACGCGTGCGATGCGTGCAATGGGATCTATTTCGAGGATGCGCATGAAGCGCGAGAGCGAAAGCAGTACGCCGCCAGGGTGCGGCAGTGCGCCACCCGATAGTCCGGTGCCCGAGCCGCGTGCAACCACCGGTATGTTTCGCGCCTTGCATAGAGCGAGGATGCGGCATACCTGCGACTCGTCGTGGGGCAACACGGCGATGCCGGGCAGGCATCGATACGCCGACAAGCCGTCGCACTCGTAGGGGCGCAGATCTTCTTCCTCGTGCAGCACCGAGGCGCTGGGCAGGAAGCGCAGCAGCGCTTCGATCAGCGCAGCGCGCTCGGCGGATGGCAAGGGTGGAAGTTCGGGCTGCACCGGCTTCGTGATCCTGCGTAAAGGCTAGGAGCCGCTGCCGACTTCGTGGTTGGCAAGGCGCTCCAGGGCTCGAACCATTGCGGAGTGGTCCCACTTCGCGCCGCCGTTGGCCGCGCACGCATTGAAAAGTTCCTGCGCGGTGGCGGTGTTGGGAAGACTGATGCCCAGACTGCGCGCGCCGTTGAGCGCGAGCGACAGATCCTTCTGGTGCAATTCGATCCGGAAGCCCGGATCGAAGGTGCGCTTGATCATGCGCTCGCCATGGACTTCGAGCACGCGCGACGCGGCGAACCCCCCCATCAGGGCCTGGCGGACCTTGGCCGGATCGGCGCCGGCCTTGGCGGCGAAGAGCAGCGCTTCGGCCGCGGCCTCGATGTTCAGGGCGACGATGATCTGATTGGCGACCTTGCAGGTTTGTCCGTCGCCGTTGCCGCCTACGAGCGTGATGTTCTTGCCCATCAGCTCGAAGATGGGTTTCGCCCGATCGAAGGCGGCTTGCGGCCCGCCGACCATGATCGTAAGGGCAGCGTTCTTGGCGCCGACCTCGCCGCCCGAGACCGGTGCGTCGAGATAATCGCAGCCGAGATCGTTGATGCGCTTCGCGTAGTCCTTGGTTGCGATGGGCGAGATGGAACTCATGTCGATCACGAGCTTGCCCTTCGAGAGTCCTTGCGCGATGCCGTTTTCGCCGAACAGGACCTTCTCGACGTCCGGGGTGTCGGGCACCATGACGATGATGATGTCGGCCTGCTGCGCGACGGACTTCGGTGAGTCGCAAGCCGTTCCGCCGGCTGCGGTGAGTTCCTCGGCGACGCCGCTGCGCGAGTTCAGGAAAAGCTTGTGGCCACCCTTGATGAGATTGAGCGCCATGGGCTTGCCCATGATTCCCAGGCCGACGAATCCGATGTTGCTCATCGCGTGCTCCTCGCGTCGCAGGTCAGTAGGCGCGCAGGGTAGTGGTCGCTGCCGGCGCGTTCGATCGGCGTCATTCTAGCCCGGATGTCGGGCCCAGGTGGGCGGCCGTCATGATGACGCCTGTGCGAGCGATACAATGAGCCCCGGAGGGTCGTTCATGCGTATCGTGGGAATCCTGCTCGCTGCCGGTCAAGGCAGCAGATTCGGTGGGGGCAAGCTGCTCGCAAGGCTCGGCGACGGTGTTCCGGTGGGCGTACAGTCGGCTCGCAGGCTGCAGGCTGCACTCGACGAGATCATCGCGGTCGTGAAGCCCGGTGACGATACGTTGGCTGATTTGCTGCGTGCAGAGGGCGTGCGGGTCGAGGTCTGTGCCGATGCGATACGAGGCATGGGAGAGAGTCTCGCGCACGGTGTACGCGCATCCGCGGATGCCGACGGCTGGATCGTGGCGCTCGCCGACATGCCGCTCATCGACAAGGCAACGATTTCCCGCGTTGCCGAGACATTGCGCATGGGTGCGCTGATCGCGGCGCCGGCGTATCGAGGGCAGCGTGGCCATCCCGTCGGATTTTCCGGTGCGCTGCGTTCGTGCCTGGCGACGCTCACCGGTGATGCGGGGGCGCGCGATATCGTTCGTCGGGAGGTCGACCAAGTTCAATTGATCGATGTCGAGGATCCGGGCGTACTGGCGGACATCGACACGCGCGAGCAGCTCGACGCGTTCAGTTCGAATCGGAAGATCTGAACGAAACGGGCCGATGATGATTCGGCCCGTCGGTCGCGACGCGTGGAGATCAGCTGGCGCTGGCAGCGATGCGGTGTCCGGCCTGACGTCGCAGGCGCCAGCCGATCAGGGCGACCCCGGCGAGCAACATTGCATAGGTCTCGGGTTCGGGAATCGGCGCCTGGCTCGCAAAGAGTTCAGCTCTCGTCCAGTTCTCGCCCTGGAAGGCGTCGACCGTCGTGCTGAAAGTGACGAACTGGGCCGGTGTGCCGCCAGACGACAGGAATGCTGCGCTCGCCGAGATCGTAGTCGAACCCGGATTGGCTTTGGTGAGTATCAGCTCGACGCTGTCATATGTGTTGAAGTAGGCGCCGGGTATCGTGCTGTTGGAGAGCACATCGATCTCGCGGAGAACGAAATCCTGTGTACGAAACTGGAGCCTGCGTACGCCGGTCGCGGAGTGATTGACCCGCAACTCGATGACGTCGTTGCCACTGTTGCTGTCGGCGCCGAGCTGTCCGAGGGCGTCGCGATCGGTCAACCGAATGCCATAGGTGTCGCCCGCTACCGTGTTGTCGAGCAGACTGAACTTTGCTTTGACTTGGAACGTCTGGTCGTTCTTCAGGCCGGTACTCTCGCTCGGTACGATATTCGTGGAGAAGGTAATGCGAGTCACGTTCGAAAGGTCGCCCACGGCGTTGGCGCGAATTTCGCCGTGAGCGGCATCGAGGTATGCCTTGCCGGCGGATTCGGTAATCCTGCCGACTGGAAAAAGATAGGTGGCGAATTCGCCGGGTGCAGACGGCGGCGCGACGTTGTCGCTGAAGGTGTCCTGGAAGAGGAGGACCTGGTTCTTCCAGATCGCGAATTCGTCGACTTCGGCAACCAGGGCTGCCGCCGACTGGCTGGCAATGGCCAGGACGGTCGTGGTCACAAGCGAAGCGATCTTCTTCGAGAGGGCGCGCTGCATGTCGGCAATCCTTGTTTCCAAAATTGGGTACTCATCAATTATGCGCAGCGTGAGAGAAGCTTCGCAACTGTCGGATTCGCTTACACTGTAAAGGTATTCGACAGGTTTTCTTCGCCGCTATAATCGTTCCCGTTCCCCTATCGAGGCTTGCCATGACCCGATTCACCGGTTCCGAGAATTACATCGCCACAGACGACCTGCGCATGGCCGTCAACGCCGCCATCACGCTCGAGCGTCCCCTGCTGGTGAAGGGCGAGCCCGGTACCGGAAAGACCATGCTGGCCGAAGAGGTGGCCAAGGCGCTGGGCCGACCGCTCTTCCAATGGCACATCAAGTCGACGGCGAAGGCGCAGCAGGGGCTCTACGAGTACGACGCCGTGTCGCGATTGCGCGATTCGCAGCTCGGCGACCCCAAGGTTCAAGACATCTCCAATTACATCGTGCGAGGCGTGCTCTGGCAGGCGTTCCAGTCCGACGAGCCGTCGATCGTGCTGATCGATGAAATCGACAAGGCCGACATCGAATTTCCGAACGATCTGCTGCGCGAACTGGACCGTATGGAGTTCTACGTCTACGAGACGCAGCAACTCGTGCGCGCCAAGCATCGGCCCACGGTCATCATCACCAGCAACAACGAGAAGGAATTGCCTGACGCCTTTCTGCGCCGCTGCTTCTTTCACTACATTCGGTTCCCCGACAAGGAGACGATGCAGCGCATCGTCGAAGTGCACTTTCCCACCATCAAGCAGGAGCTCGTACGCGAGGCGATGGAGGCTTTTTTCGGCATCCGTGAGGTGCCCGGTCTCAAAAAGAAGCCCAGCACCTCGGAACTGCTCGACTGGATCAAGCTGCTTCTGGCCGAGGACATTCCTGCCGAGGCGCTCCATACGAGCGATACGCACAAGGTCGTGCCCCCTCTGCACGGCGCGTTGCTGAAGAACGAGCAGGACGTCCACCTGTTCGAGCGGCTGGTGTTCATGTCGCGCCGCAAGACCTGACTCTGAGGCAATCGCCATGCTGATCGACTTCTTCTTCACGCTGAAGGAATTTGCCGTCCCGGTCTCCATCAAGGAGTTCCTGGTGCTGATGGAGGCGCTGAAGAAGCACGTCGCTTACTGTTCGGTCGACGAGTTCTATCACCTTTCGCGCACCTGCATGGTGAAGGACGAGAAGCACTTCGACAAATTCGACCGAGCCTTCGGCAAGTACTTCAAGGGCGTGGTTCAGATCGACGGCGTGGTTGCCGAGATCCCGGAGGAATGGTTGAAGCACATGGCCGAGAAATACCTCTCCGAAGAGGAGAAGAAGGCCATCGAATCCCTGGGCGGCTGGGAAAAGATCATGGAGACGCTGAAGAAGCGTCTGGCGGAGCAGAAGGGCCGGCATGAGGGCGGCTCGAAGTGGATCGGCACCGCCGGCACGAGTCCGTTCGGTGCCTACGGCTACAATCCCGAAGGCATACGCATCGGACAGAAGGAATCCCGCAACCGGCGCGCCGTGAAGGTCTGGGATGCGCGGGAGTACAAGAACTACGACGATTCGGTCGAGATCGGCACTCGCAATATCAAGGTTGCGCTGCGCCGGCTGCGGCGATTCGCCCGCGACGGCAATCCCGACATTCTGGATCTGGACGATACGATTCGTTCAACCGCGCGCAATGCTGGCTGGCTCGATATCAAGATGGTGCCGGAGCGGCACAACGCCGTGAAGGTGCTGCTGTTTCTCGATGTCGGCGGCTCGATGGACGACCACATCAAGCTGTGCGAGGAACTGTTCTCGGCTGCGCGCACCGAGTTCAAGCACCTGGAGTACTACTACTTTCACAACTTCATCTACGAACGCGTGTGGAAGGACAACCGGCGGCGCATGCAGGAGAAGATCGCCACCTGGGATGTCATGCACAAGTACGGCCAAGACTACAAGCTCGTGTTCGTGGGCGATGCCACGATGAGCCCCTATGAGATCACCTATCCGGGCGGCAGCGTCGAACATACCAATCCCGAGGCCGGGGCTCTTTGGCTGCAGCGCATGCTCGAAGTCTACGAGCATGCGATATGGATCAACCCCCAGCCCGAAGCGCACTGGGAGTATCACGAATCCATCGAGATCACCAAACAGTTGATGGGTGGGCGCATGTTCCCGTTGACCGTCGACGGACTCGACCGGGCCATGCGGGTGCTAAGCAAGTAGACCCGGTGCGCATTGGACGCCGCTGGATCGCGACAGAGCCAACCCTATCGGCGGGGGGGGCTTCGATGTTCAGCGTGCCGCCCGCCGCTGATCGCCGCTCGCAGGCGGCGCCACCTTTAGCACTTCGTCCACGGTGGTCAGGCCGGCGGCGATTTTTGCCGCGCCGCTGATGCGCAGCGGCTTCAGGCCGTCCTTGAAAGCCTGATCGGTGAGGGCCTGCAGGTCCGTTTCGGGCGTCACCAAGCGGCGCAGCGCCGGGCTCATGACCAGCATCTCGTAGAGGCCGACCCGCCCCATGTAGCCGGTCATTCGGCATTCGAGGCAGCCCTTGGCGTAATAGACTTTCGCGGGTTTGTTGGCCTTCCACGGGGCAACGAGACGCTGCCAGGTATCCTCGTCGATGTCCCCGGGCTCCTTGCAGTGAGGGCAGAGCGTGCGGATGAGGCGCTGCGCCATGACGCCGATGACGGTTGAATTGAGGAGGTAGTAAGGCACTCCGAGATCGAGTAATCGCGTGACGGCGGACGGTGCATCGTTGGTATGCAGCGTGGAAAGCACGAGGTGCCCGGTCAGTGCCGCCTGGACGGCCATCTCTGCCGTTTCGAGATCGCGGATCTCGCCGACCATGATGATGTCGGGGTCCTGCCGCATGAGGGTACGAATGCCGGCCGCGAAGCTGAGATCGATGCCATGGACCACCTGCATCTGATTGAACGCTGGCTCCACCATTTCGATCGGATCCTCGATGGTGCATACGTTCACTTCGGGAGTGGCGAGGGTCTTCAGCGTGGAGTAGAGCGTCGTGGTCTTGCCGGAGCCGGTCGGCCCGGTCACGAGGACGATGCCGTTGGGCAGGGACACCATCGAGTTCCAGCGCCGGGTGTCCTCGTCGGTGAAGCCGAGCTCCGCGAAATCCCGCACCAGGACTTCGGGGTCGAACACACGCATGACCAGCTTTTCGCCGAATGCGGTAGGCATCGTGGAGAGCCGCAGTTCCACTTCGTTGCCGTCGGGCGTCTTCGTCTTCACGCGACCGTCCTGCGGCCGGCGCTTCTCCACGACGTCCATGCGACCGAGCACCTTGATGCGGCTCACCATCGCAGCCATGACCGGGGTGGGGATCTGGTAGACCTGATGCATCACGCCGTCGATGCGAAAGCGCACATTGCCGGATTCACGCCGCGGCTCGATGTGGATGTCGCTTGCGCGCTGCTCGAAGGCGTATTGCAGCAGCCAGTCGCAGATGTGGACGATGTGCTGATCGTTTGCATCGAGCTTGCCGGCGCGTCCCAACTGAACCAGTTGTTCGAAATTGGCAATGTCGCTGTACGCGCCCTTGTCCTGCGCAGTGGCGCCCTTCACCGAACGGGCAAGGTTGTAGAACTCGACGATGTAGCTGGTGATGTCGAGTGGATTGGCGACGACGCGCTTGATTTGCTTGCGCAGCATCTGCTCGAGCTGCGGTTCCCACTCGCGGACAAAGGGCTCGCAGGTCGCAATCACGACGTCGTTCGATGTCACCTCGATCGGAAGGATCTTGAAGCGCGTCGCGTACGCGTTGGACATCACCTTGGTGACGGTCGCGAAGTCGATCTTGAACGGATCGATATGGATGTACGGCAGGCTTGCGCGATCCGCTAGCCACTGCGTCAGCACCTCGATGTGCAGCGTCTTCTTGGGATTCCGGGGGTCGCGCCACTTTTGATCGGCGACGACGACGAGCGGATGCACGTCGCCCCGTGCGAGCCGGCGGTCCCGCTGCAGCTTCTCGCCGACCTCCGGAGGTACCAGGCCATCGGAAATCAAGTCTGCGACGACGGTGTCGAGGCTCAGACGTCGTTCGGTACGCGTGGATTGCTGCGCGAGCGCGCTATTCATGCCTATCTCGTGGATTGGGGCCCGGCCGATCGCCGAATACTAGCCCTATCGATGACGGCTCTCAATGCGGGGTTATCGGCTAGAGCCGGCCGGACACGAGCACAAGTATGGTGCGTTATCGGAGGAGGTTGCACCTGAAAAGGGCGCAATAGCGCCTTCGCCAATCGACAAAATTAGATAAGTCACGGATATAAAAGAAAAGTAATTCACTGGAATAAGCCTTGCTTTCTGTGCTTGGGTTTTTCGCCTGGGAGGGGGACCATGGATCTGAAAATATCGGCAGACGTGCTGTTCATTTTACTGGGCGCCATCATGGTACTGGCCATGCATGCCGGCTTCGCGTTTCTGGAACTCGGCACCGTACGAGCCAAGAATCAAGTCAATGCGCTGGTGAAGATACTCTGCGACTTCGCCATGTCCACGCTGGCCTACTTCTTCATCGGGTACTCCGTGGCATACGGGACGAGCTTCCTCACCGGTGCCGAAGCCCTCATGCAGAAGAACGGTTACGATCTCGTCAAGTTCTTCTTCCTGCTGACCTTCGCCGCCGCCGTACCGGCCATCGTTTCGGGCGGCATCGCCGAACGAGCCAAGTTCAATCCGCAGCTGGCGGCGACCTTTCTTATCGTCGGACTGGTCTACCCCTTCTTCGAAGGCATGGTCTGGAATCAGCAGTACGGCGTGCAGGCCTGGATCAAGGCGAGCTTCGGCGAGGAATTCCACGACTTCGCCGGTTCGGTGGTCGTCCACGCCGTGGGTGGGTGGATTGCCCTGATGGCCGTCGTACTGCTCGGACCGCGCACCGGGCGTTACGGTCGCGATGGTCGCGTGACTGCGCAGCCGCCTTCGAGCATTCCGTTTCTCGCACTTGGCGCTTGGATTCTCACGGTCGGCTGGTTCGGTTTCAACGTGATGTCGGCGCAGACGATCGACAAGGTCAGCGGTCTGGTGGCCGTGAATTCACTGATGGCCATGTCGGGTGGAATTCTCGTTGCCTTGCTGGTGGGGAGAAACGACCCGGGCTTCGTGCACAACGGGCCGCTGGCCGGACTCGTTGCCGTCTGCGCCGGCTCGGACGTCATGCATCCGTTGGGCGCACTTGCCACCGGTGGCGTCGCCGGCGCGCTGTTCGTCTGGATGTTTACGATGACCCAGAACCGGTTGCGCATCGACGACGTCCTCGGCGTGTGGCCGCTGCACGGTCTGTGCGGCGCATGGGGCGGGATCGCTTGCGGGATTTTCGGCACCAAAGCACTGGGCGGTCTGGGGGGTGTTGCCTTTATGCCCCAATTGATCGGTACCGCGTTGGGTATCGTCGTGGCGCTCGTCGGCGGCGCGTTGGTCTATGGCGTCTTGCGAGCGAGTGTCGGCTTGCGGTTGACGCAGGAGCAGGAGTTCCAGGGCACCGATCTTTCGGTGCATCACTTCACGACGGCGCAGGAGGTCGACTCGCGCTGGTGAGTCGAACAGCGGATCCCTCGAAGACGTGGTGCGAGGGATCCGCTGGGATCTTCGAGCGCTAATCAGACAACGGCAGACGAACCGTGTGGCCGGATCGTGCGGCGCGTTCGATGGCGAGCGTCGCTTCGAGATTGGCGCGAGCCGTCTCGGGGCTAGCAAGATTGCAGCCCTTGCCGGTGCAAAGGTGGTCGAGCCACGTCCGCGTTTCCGTCGCAACCGGCCCGATGAAGTCGCCTAGCGCCCAGTCGCCGGGTGTTCCGCTCGACAGAAACACGGCATTGACCGTGTGGTTCGGCAGGTACACGTGCGGGATGCCTCGCTCGCTATACATCACCTGATCGGTGTGATCGTCGTCGAGCAGCATGACGCCATCGGTGCCCAGCAGCTCGACGCGCGCCGCATGACCCAGGGCGGGATACTTCTCGGGCAGCGCATAGCACACGCCCAGATTGACGGCAGCGCCGTCGTCGTACTGCAGGATGGCCCAGGTGAGGTCGTCGGTTTCGTGGCCGGCCGCGGCGAGCACGCCGCGCTGTCCGAGTGCGGTGACTTGAACCAGGCGTCGACCTTCGAAGAACCAGTTCATGAGGTCGACGTAGTAGGTCAATGCATCGACGACCGGGGTGGCGTGAGGGTTGCGCTGGAGCATGGCCAGCGCCTGCGAACGCGAGTTGTACACGCGCGCGGCGGCCCCGAGCAGCTTGCCCATGCGTCCCTGAGCGATCTGCTCCTTGGCGACATGGTAGCGCTTGCGAAAACGCCGGCTGTATCCGACGCGCAGATTGCCCCCGTGCTTGCTCAGGCAGGCCAGGATACGATCCGCATCGGCGAGCGAGAGCGCGATCGGCTTCTCGACCAGCACGGCCTTCCCATGCTCGAGCGCCTGGATCACCGCTTCGACATGTTCTCCCTCGCTCGTGGAGACGACGACCGCCGTGACGTGCGGATGCGAAATGACATCGAGGTTGGCTCCGGACCAGGCGTCGGCCGTGACGGTCTCGGCGAGCTTGCGGGCCTTCGCGGGATCGAGGTCGGAGACCGCGAGGAAGCGGACAGCGGGATGTTCCGAAGCGATACGTGCCCGCAATGAACCGATACGCCCCGAACCCACGACGGCGAGACCGATCTGTTCGCGCCTTCTCGTCGATTCGGCGGGCATCATTCTGCCGTCATGTTGGCGGCCTTGGCGATTTTGGTCCACTTTGCGATCTCGGAGGCCACGAACTGACGCCATTCGGCCGGTGTCGTCCCTGCTGTGTCGGAGCCGAGTTGCTGCATCCGTGCCGTGAAATCCTTGTCGCGGACGATCCTCGAGACTTCGGTGCTCACGCGATCGACGATGGCCTGAGGCGTCTTGGCGGGTGCCATCATGCCTGTCCAGATGGTGGCATGGTACCCCGGCACGCCCGCCTCAGCGATGGTCGGCATGTCCGGCATTGCGGCAATTCGCTTGGAGTCGCCGACGGCAAGGCCGCGCAATCTGCCGGACTTCAAGTGCGGAATGGCGGAGACGGCGCCACCGATCGACATGTGTATCTGGCCACCGAGCAGGTCGTTGAGCATGGGGCCGGACCCCTTGTAGGGAATGTGCTGGATCTGCGCGCCGCTCATCGATTTGAAGAGTTCCATCGGCAGGGCGGCCGCATTCGAACTCGATCCGTAGTTGTAGACGTTCGGCTTGGCCTTGACCAGCGCGAGCAGTTCCTTCACCGATTTGGCCGGGACCGACGGATGCACGAACAGCAGGAGCTGCTGCACGGCTGTCTGCGTGATGTACGAGAAATCATTGAGGGTATCGTAGGGCAGCTTGCGGCCGAGGGCAGGATTGATCGCGTGACTGCTCGACACGATGATGAGCGTATAGCCGTCCGGATTTGCACGAGTCAGCACTTCGGAACCCACGATGCCGTCGGAGCCGGGACGGTTGTCGATCACGACGCTTTGACCGAGCGCTTCGCTCAGCTTCACCGAGATCATCCGTGCGAGGACGTCCGTGCCGCCGCCAGGGGCGAACGGAACGATAAGCCGTACCGGCTTGGTCGGATACGTCTGGGCGGATGCGTTCAAGGCGAATACGGCGAGCGCCGTCGAGACGAGCGCGGCGAGGGTGCGTGCGACTGCTTGCATGGTCATGCTTCTCCGAGGGTTGAGTTGAGTCTTGGTATGAGGACGTATTCCGTCGATCCGACAGACGATTGGTTGGAACGGATCCGGAACTGCCTTAGCGCTTCGTACTGCGTCGAACCGGATTCGCCTTTGCGGTGGGCGTTCGTGTCTTCGCCTCGGCGGGGGCAGCCTTGACGCCATCGGCGGGTTTCGGGTGGGTGGGGATGACCATCTGCGTTTGCGTGACGATGGCGAGCCGTCGCCCGTCGTCGTCCGAGATCGTGGTTTGCCACACCATCGTCGTGCGTCCGATGTGCAGTGGAATGGCTTCGCCGCGGATCACCGGGCCGACGCCCGCGGAAAAGAAGTTGGTCTTCGATTCGAGTGTGGTCGTGCGCGTGTTCGGGGGCAGGTTCAGGGTGGTGCCGCGCGCACCGAGCACGTCGCCGAATGCCATGATGATGCCGCCCGCCACGCGTCCGGACCGATTCATGTGCGACGGCGTGATCGAGATTTCTGCGAGGATGCGTTCCCGGTCCACGGAGAGCGGGCGAATGCCGAGCAGCTTCGCGATGGGGTGTGCGCCGAGTACTTCGATCTCGGCCTGCAGGGCGGCATTCTTTCGAGGCTTGGTCATGGCTGTGCTGGCTGCTTTCTGTTGATGACGGGCGTGTTCATGGCGTGATCACGGGGCTTGAGGGAACGGCCTGCCGGTCAGGGAGTGCAACTCACTCCCACCCGAGGGCTTTGCCGTTGGCAACGCGAATGGCAGAGAACCCGGGCTTGGTCTTGCCGCGACCGTCGATGATGCCTTCGATACGATCGCCGATCACGCGTCCCCGCAGCGTGAGGATGCTTTTGCCGAACGGCACCGAGAGGTCGATGCGGTCACCGCGCAAGCTGGCTACCTTCAAATCCTGGGCATCCGTGCCGACGGTGTTGCCGGAGATCCGCTGGTAACTTTGCTGCAGGCTCACTTCTACGGTCGGACCGGGTTCCGCGCCGGGCAATCGTATCTGCCAGGTCCCGGCGACATGGGCGGGCACGACGTAGAGGAACAGGCTGGTCTTGTTCGTGCCGTTGATGACTTCCTTTTCCGGCGTGTCGAAGACCACGGCCTGATCGGATTCCCACTCGCCGAGGTTGTAGTCGTGGCTCACGACCCGCGAGCCGGGCTTGAGCTCGGTCAGGATCTTCGGACGCAGATCGAGCAGGATCTCGGGCAGCAGATAAAGCGTCAGCACCGAGGCTTCGCGTATGTCGGTCTTGAAGGCATCCTGGCGAATGAACCGCACGCGATCGGCAACCCGCTCTCGGTGGGCGGCTGCCGTTGCCATGTCCACGAGTTGCTCGCTGATGTCGACGCCGAAGCCGCGGGCGCCGAACTCTTTCGCTGCGGTGATGACGATACGGCCGTCACCCGAGCCCAAGTCGACGATGAAATCCTTCTCGCTCACGGCAGCCATCTTGAGCATGCGTTCCACCACGTGCTGCGGGGTTGGAACGTAGGGGCCGGCATTGACTTCCTGTGCAGTGGCATATGGGCACGCCGCCAGGGTCGTTGCGGCGAACATCGCCTGCAACCACCTGCGGCGAGACCAGCGAGTGGCAGGGCTCAACGGCAACGTCCTCTCCGATAGACGGTGATCAGAAGAATGCCTGGATGCCCGTCTGGGCACGACCCAGGATCAGCGCGTGGATGTCGTGCGTGCCCTCGTAGGTGTTTACGGCTTCGAGGTTGAGGACATGGCGGATGACGCCATATTCGTCCGAGATGCCATTGCCACCATGCATATCGCGCGCCATGCGTGCGATATCGAGCGCCTTGCCTGCGGCATTGCGTTTCACGATCGACAGCATCTCCGGCGCCCAGCGACCTTCGTCGATCAGGCGGCCAACGCGCAGGGCGGCTTGCAGGCCCAGGGCGATTTCCGTTTGCATGTTGACGAGCTTCAGCTGGATCAGCTGGTTCGCCGCCAACGGACGACCGAACTGCTTGCGATCGAGCGTGTACTGCCGCGCGGCGTGCCAGCAGAATTCAGCGGCACCCATTGCGCCCCAGGCAATGCCGTAGCGCGCCTTGTTGAGGCATCCGAACGGCCCCGCCAGGCCGGAGACATTGGGCAGCATGTTCTCGGCAGGCACGAAGACATCGCTCATCACGACCTCTCCGGTGATCGACACGCGCAAGCTGAACTTGCCTTCGATCTTCGGCGTCGACAGGCCCTTCATTCCTTTCTCGAGAATGAAGCCGCGAATCTTGCCTGCGTCGTCTTTTGCCCAGACGACGAACACGTCGGCGATCGGGGCATTCGTGATCCAGATCTTGCCGCCGTTTACGATGTATCCGCCGTCGACTTTGCGTGCGCGGGTCTGCATCCCGCCGGGATCCGAGCCGTTGTTCGGTTCGGTGAGGCCGAAGCAGCCGACCCATTCACCCGTTGCGAGCTTCGGCAGGTACTTCTGGCGCTGTTCTTCGCTGCCATACGCATAGATCGGGTACATCACGAGGCTCGACTGCACGCCGGACGCAGATCGATAGCCGCTGTCGACGCGCTCGACCTCGCGAGCGATCAATCCGTAGCAGACGTGATTGACGCCGGCACACCCGTAGCCCTCGATCGTCGAGCCGAGAAAACCGAGCGCACCCATCTCGTTCATGACTTCGCGGTCGAATTTCTCGTGCCGGAACGAATCGCGCACGCGCGGCATCAATTTTTCCTGGCAATAGGCGCGCGCGCTGTCGCGAACCATGCGTTCTTCATCGCTCAACTGATCATCGAGCAGAAACGGATCGTCCCACTGAAATCCCGCCTTGCCTGCGGATTCCTTTGTGCTCATCGACATCTCCTGGAATGTAAAGGGACGGCGGTCGGCCTGGTCACGCGCGCCGGGGCATCGGTTCGATGGTGCCCATGTGGAAGCCGAAGTGTCCCCTGCGCTTGTCGTTGAAATAGTGCGTCAGCGTATTGCGCACGGTAGCGAAGGCGATCTCGTCCCAGGGGATCTCGGTTTCGTTGCACAGCTTGATTTCGAGGGTTTCCTCGCCCGGGAAAAAATCGAGGTCGAGGAGGCGGGCGCGGAACAGCATGTAGACCTGACTGATGTGGGGGATGTTGTAGATCGCGAAGAGGGACAGCACTTCGACGCGGGCATTGGCCTCTTCCAGGGTTTCGCGCGCAGCACCGTCGCCGGTCGTTTCGCCGTTCTCCATGAAGCCTGCGGGCACCGTCCACAAGCCATGACGAGGTTCGATGGCGCGGCGGCAAAGGAGGATGCGATCTTCCCATTCGGGAATGCAACCGACCACCATCTTCGGATTCTGATAGTGGATGGTGCCGCAGGCGTCGCACATGTGGCGGGGCAGGGAATCGCCCGGTGGGACGCGCAGAACGACACGGGTGCCGCAGTTCGCGCAGAAGTTCATATAAGAGGGACTCGATTCGCGAGCGATTCTAACCGCTGGCCGTCGCCAGTCAAAGACCGACAGGTCGCCGCAGGCGGGCGACAGTGCACGCGAACCCGCGTGCTATGATCGTTCGCATGCGTCCTTCGCACGTGCGCGCCGTACTCGAGCGCGAATTCCTCGCGGCCGCCCAGGGCATTCACACCCCCGTGATGTTGTGGGGGCCGCCTGGCGTGGGCAAGTCCCGTATCGCTGCCGATGTTGCATCCGCCCACGGCGTTCCTCTCGTCGACATTCGCCTGTCCCAGATGGAGCCGACGGATCTGCGCGGTATTCCTTTTCGCGAAGGCAATCGTGTCGAGTGGTCGGTGCCTTCGCTGCTGCCTGATGCGCAGCGTCACGGCCAGGCCGGCATACTGTTCCTGGACGAAATTACCTCGGCGCCGCCGACCGTGACGGCCGCCGCCTACCAGCTGATACTCGATCGTCGACTCGGCGACTACCGCGTGCCTGCAGGTTGGGCGATATTTTCTGCGGGCAATCGCTATGGCGATCGGGGCGTGACCTACGTCATGCCGGCCCCTTTGGCCAACCGGTTCACGCATTACGAGATCGAACCTCACCTCGACGACTGGATCCAGTGGGCCCACGCGGCCGGCATCGATTGGCGGCTGATTGCATTCCTGCGCTTCCGTGCCGATCTGCTGTTCGAATTCGACTCCGCGCGAAATCCGGTGGCGTTTCCAAGTCCGCGATCGTGGGAGTACGCGCATCGTGCGCTGCTCAAGTTCGCCGATGCACCGCACGTCCTGCTCGAAAGTTTGCAGGCGTGCGTCGGTCCCGCATGCGGCGTGGAACTGCTTGCCTTTCTCGAGCAGATGCATGCGATGCCCGATGTCGAGGCGATTGCACGGGGCACCTCCATGGAAATGCCCGAGCGGCTTGACGTGCAGTACGGCGTCGCAACGGCGTTGGTCCGCAAGGCGCAGCGCTTGTCATCGGACGCAGAAGCGCAAGGCATGATGCGCAATATCCTGCGCTATGCGCGTGAGTTTCCGCAGCAGGAATTGGGCGTCATGCTCGTGACGGACATGCATCGGACCATAGGGCAGCCCTTGTATGGGCTCCCCGAATTCAAGGAGTGGGCGCAAAGCGTGAGCGATCTCCTTTCGTTCGATCGTTCCCGCCCGGCCTAGGGGATCGCCGCTCGTGTCCTCCTTGCACGCATCTGCCGCCGAGGTGCAGATCCGGGCTGAGGAGAAACTTCGCGCCGCGCGTGCACGACTGATTCTCGATCGCCCGTTCGTCGGTGCGCTGCTCCTTCATCTGCCTGCCATTGCGAGCGGGCGGTGCGCAACCATCGGGACGGACGGTCGCGCCGTTTACTTCGATCCCGGTTACATCGCTACGCTCACACTGCGCCAGACGCAGTTCATGCTTGCGCATCAGGCGATGCACTGCGCACTGGGTCACTTCGTCCGACGAGGCCATCGAACGCGCGGTCGCTGGGACATCGCCTGCGATTTCGCCGTCAACCAGCTGCTCGTCGACGACGGGATGGAAGGGCCGCCGGGGGCTTTGATCGACGCACGCTATCGAGGCCTTTCAGCCGAGGAGATCTATCCCTCGATCGAGATCGGTTCTGAGCAGTCGACGCTCGACGTCCACCTGTTCGATCGCTCGGCGAACGGTGGCAGCCCGACGGGAGCAACCGCCCCGCGTGAAGAACGAAGGCGGGACGACGATCGCGAAACCGACGTCGCCTTCGCGCACAGCGACGACGACGATTGGAGCGACGCTGCGCCCCATCGGCGTCGAAACGAGGGAGTGCAGGCGCCCGATACTTCCCTTGATCGCGAGGCGTTGGCCCAGCGATGGCAATTGCACCTGGCGACTGCAGCACAGCAGGTCGAGCGTGCGGGCCGACTCGGGGCATCCTGGCATCGTGCGCTCGGTCGGCTGTTGCAGCCGACGGTTCCATGGCACGCGCTGCTCGCGCGGCACGTGGTAAGTCGGGCGCACCACGACTACAGCTTTCAGAAGCCGTCTCGCCGCGAAGGCGAAGCCATCCTGCCGCGTCTGGATTCGGCGCAACTCGAACTCTACGTCGTACTGGACGTCAGCGGTTCGGTGAGCGAATCGCAGTTGAAGGCTTTCGCGACCGAGCTGGAGGCAATCAAGGGGCAGGTCCGCGCACGCATTACGCTGCACGCATGCGACGAGCAACTATCCGTCGACGGTCCCTGGACCTATGAGGCGTGGGAGCCCGTCGTCCTGCCGCCGACGGTGCGGGGCGGCGCCGGCACCGATTTTCGTCCTGTGTTTACGTGGATACGCGAGGCGATGCATCGCCCCGACTTGCTGGTTTATTTCACCGATGGGGAAGGCGAGTTTCCGCCCGCGGCGCCGCCGTATCCGGTGATCTGGCTCGTGAAAGGCCCGGCGTCCGTGCCTTGGGGCGAACGCATCCAGCTCAATTGATTCGCTGCGCGGCTAACCTGGGGCGTTATCCGGATTTCCCGGCGCCGCGGCAGAATCTGCGTTGCGCCGATTGAACGGGTTGCGTTCGTTCAATTCGTCGACGTACTGATCGATGCCCGCGGTTTCGCGACTCAGGTGCTGCGTGATGGCGCGCCGAAACTCCGAATGCGCAACCCAGTGCGCCGAACACGTTTCGACAGGCAGCAGACCACGGGCCATCTTGTGTTCGCCCTGCGCGCCGCCCTCGAAGCGTCCGATGCCGTGGGCGATGCAGTACTCGATCGTCTGGTAGTAGCACGCTTCGAAGTGGAGCAGCGGTACCGAAGCAATAGCGCCCCAGTTGCGTCCGTAGAGCACTTCGGTGCCATTGACGATGTTGAAGGTGGCGGCAATTGGGTGATCGTCGTGTCTCGCCTCGATCAGCAACAGGTTCTGCGGCATGTGCTCGGCGAGGTGCAGGAAAAAGTCGAGATTGAGATACGGGGTGGAACGATGCTCGCGGTACGTCTGGCGGTAACAGCGATCGAAGAAAACCCAGTCCGATTCCTTGGCTTCGGTACCGCGGAGCCAGCGAAAGGCGATGCCTTGTTCCCGGACGCGTCGGCGCTCCTGGCGGATCTTTTTGCGCTTTTCGCGGGCAAGCTGTGCCAGGAATTCATCGAAGCTGCCGTAGCCGGGGTTGGTCCAGTGGAATTGGACGCCCTTGCGTAGGACAAGGCCGGCGGCTTCGCACTCTGCGGCGATCTCGTTCGACGGAAAGAGCAGGTGGATCGATGACGCGCCGCAGCGATCGGCCAGCGCGAGTGCGGCATCGAGCAGTGTGCGTCGGTGTCGAGGCGATGCGGTCATGAGCCGCGGTCCCTGGATGGGCGTGAACGGGACGGCGCAGAGCAGCTTCGGGTAGTAGTCGAGCCCGTGGCGATGATAGGCGTCGGCCCAGGCCCAATCGAAAACGTACTCGCCATACGAGTGGTTCTTCAGATACAGCGGCATCGCGCCGACAAGTTCGCCGTGCTCCCACAGGGTGACGTGGCAGGGCAGCCAGCCCGTTGCTGCGTTCGTGCAACCGGTGGTTTCGAGGCCGTAGAGAAACGCGTGGCTCAGCAGGGGGCTGCCAGTAGCGAGACGATCCCACGATGCGGCGGGAACATCGCGCAGCGTCTCGAGGATACGTATCGCGTCTGATTGTGCGGGGGGCGTCATGATCGAACGGCGCATCGCTTCATTGCCTGCTTGCGTTTGCCAGGGCGGGGATAGCGGCTATACTAGCTTCACTTAGCTTACGGCTCGGAGAGTGGGTCATGAAAAAAATCGAAGCGATCTTCAAACCCTTCAAGCTGGATGAAGTCCGGGAGGCGCTTTCGGAGATCGGCGTATCCGGGTTGACTGTGACCGAAGTGAAGGGGTTCGGCCGGCAAAAGGGGCATACGGAACTCTATCGTGGTGCCGAGTACGTGGTCGACTTTCTGCCGAAGGTCAAGGTCGAGGTGGTCGTCGCCGACAGCATGGTCGATCAGGCGATCGATGCGATCGTCAAGTCGGCCCGCACGGGAAAAATCGGAGACGGAAAGATTTTCGTCAGCGATGTCTCGCAGGTGATTCGAATCCGAACGGGCGAACTGAACGAAGCGGCCATCTGAGCGCGCTCGTCGCGCAGGAAAACAGGGCGGGCGTCGGTCGACGCAACCGCCCTTTTTTTTGTTACCCCCTAAGCAGCACCACCACGGCGCCGGAGCCGCCATCGGTCGCGCGCGCCTCGCAGAAGGCCAGGACTTCGTCCCGGATCATCAGCCAGTGACCGAGCTTGCGCTTGAGGACGGGCACGCGATTGTGTGATCGCAACCCTTTGCCATGGATGATGCGAACGCAGCGTATGCCGCGTTGACGACATTCCTGTAGAAACGCGGCTGTTGCCGGGCGGGCCTGGGCGGCGGTGAGGCCGTGCAGGTCGAATTCGTCCTGGATCACCCACTTGCCGCGACGCAGCTTTCGCAGGACGTCATGAGGGATGCCGTCGCGAACGAAGACGAGTTCTTCGCCCGTCGCCAATCCGGTATCGGGACTGGCCGAAGAGACCAGGGATTCCGCGAGCACTTCGCGTTCGTCGCGCAAGCGCTGCAGGGGAACCGGTGCGGGGCGCGGATGATTCGGTTCGACGCGACCGATGCGATCGAGCGGCACAACGTCCTGCATCGCGGTCCGAAAGTCGATGTCGGGCCGGTCGGGCAGTGACGACCGAGATTTCTTCATGGGGCACCGAACCGGACCGCGCGCCGGGCTCGATGCAATTCAATGCGCCCAGGATAACGCCCGAGGCGCGATGCGGTATCGCATGTCTGGACACTTGTCGGTCGAGTCACAGATCCGGCGGCAACATCGTTCGCTTTCGACAAAGGTATCGACACTTTCATCCCACCTCGGACATCCGCATCGAATCAACAGCGAATCCACGTCCTTCCTGCAGTGCGCTAGCCGTCCAGTGCTTCAAGATAGCGTTGCGCATCGAGCGCGGCCATGCAACCGCTGCCCGCGCTGGTAACCGCCTGGCGATACACGTGATCCTGCACATCTCCGGCGGCGAAGACGCCCGGAATGTTGGTGGCGGTCGCATTGCCTTCGCTACCGCCCCGGGTCAGGATGTAGCCGTTTTTCATGTCGACCTGTCCGGCAAAGATCTCCGTGTTCGGCTGATGGCCGATCGCGATGAAGACGCCCTTGAGATCGAGTTGCCGGCTTACCGATTCACGCGCGTGTTTGAGCCGAAGGCCGGTGACGCCGCTTTGATCGCCGACCACCTCGTCGAGCACGTGATCGTAGTGCAGCGTGACGTTGCCGCTGCGCGCTTTCTCCAGCAGGCGATCCACCATGATGGGCTCGGCGCGGAACTTGTCGCGGCGGTGCACCACGTGCACGCGGCGCGCAATGTTCGAGAGATACAGCGCCTCTTCGACCGCGGTATTCCCGCCCCCGATGACCGCAACATCCTCTCCCTTGTAGAAAAAACCGTCGCAGGTGGCGCACGCAGAAACGCCCCGGCCCATGAAGGCTTCCTCGGAAGGGAGCCCCAGATATTTTGCGGAGGCGCCGGTTGCGATGACGAGTGCTTGGCAGGTGTACGTGGCGCTGTCACCTTCCAGCGTCAGGGGGCCGTCGTTGAGTCGAACGCTGGCGATGTGGTCGAAGATGATTTCAGTGCCGAATCGTTCGGCGTGCTTCTGGAACCGTTCCATGAGTTCCGGTCCCTGGACGCCGTTGGCATCCGCCGGCCAATTGTCCACTTCGGTGGTGGTCATCAACTGACCGCCCTGCGCCATGCCGGTGACGAGCACGGGTTTCAGATTCGCACGCGCCGCGTAGACGGCGGCGGTGTAGCCGGCGGGACCGGAGCCCAGGATCAGCAGGCGACAATCTTTGGTAGTTTTGGCCATGAGGGGGAACCTAAATGCAGATTTGCAAAAAAACAACAATTTATCAGCTGCCCGACGGCCTTGTCGAGTTCATGTCATGCATGAATAGGCGATTTCAAGTGACTGTCATACAATCCATCGCGTATTCGTCCGCATTGGATCCATGGTCACTCGATGAGCCGCGCTTACCGTTCAATTGTCGTACTCGGGTTGTCTTTGTCGGTTGCGCCGGCCCTTGCCGCAAGTGCAGGCCTGCGTCCGGACAAGGCAGCCAAGAAACGCGTTTCCGAAAAGCAGCAGATTCAGTTCGCTCAGGCGGCAACGCCCGCGCTGCCTCTCGTGCCGGCACCCACCGCGGTGCCGGAGGCGCCTCGTTTCGACATCGAACGCTTCGACGTGCAGGGCAACTCTCTGCTCGACGCTGAGGCGATAGGCTCGGCTGTTGCTCCGTTCACGGGCAAGCGCAAGGATTTCGCGGACGTCCAGCGGGCTCTGGAAGCACTGCAGCAGAAGTATCAGGATCTCGGGTTCGGCACGGTGCAGGTCACCCTACCCGAGCAGGAACTCGATCAGGGCGTCATCATTCTTCGCGTCATCGAGCCCCGGCTGGGCAAGGTGGTGGTCGAAGGAAACAAGTTCTTCGACGAAGCGAATATCCGTCGCAGCGTTCCGGCTTTGAAAGAGGGAACGACGCCCAACGTCACCACCATCTCGCGCAATTCACGGCTTGCCAACGAGAACGCAGCAAAACGTACCACGGTGCTGCTGCGGGCTGGCGAGAATGAGTCCGTGGTCGACGCCACGGTCCGGGTGCAGGACGAGAAGTTCTGGCGTGCGAGCATCAGCCTGGACAACACAGGGTCGCCGGCTACGGGCATGTGGCGCCTGGGGGCAGGCTTTCAGCACTCGAATCTCTTCAACCGGGATCACACGCTGACGCTGCAATATCAGCTGGATCCCGAGCCGCTCGACCAGTTCGATGATCTGAAGATCCTCGGCATCGGGTATCGAATTCCCTTTTACAACCTGAACGCGTCGCTCGACCTCCTGGCGGGCTATTCGAGCATCGGGTCCGCGTCAGGGCAGGTCATATCGGGCGTGCCTTTCAATCTCTCGGGCAGCGGCACGATTTTCGGTGCTCGTTGGAACTACCAACTCCCCCGCGTGCTGGGGTGGAACGACTACGAGCATCGCGTCTCGTTCGGGCTCGACTACAAAGCGTTCTCGAATCACCGCCTGGGGTTCATTCAGAATGGTGTCGTTCAGCCGGTTCAGCCGGATGTCACGGTGCATCCCTGGTCGGTGACGTACAGCGGGACACGCACGATGGACGGCGCCCAGTTCGGGTTTTATGGCACGTTCCTGCATAACTTCTATCCGCATGGCAACGATGCGGGCAGCGAGAAGTTCAACGGTCCGGTCACCATCGGCGCTCGCCCCGGAGTCGGGCGTCCAGGCTATACCGTCTGGCGTGCCGGCATGAACTACATTCATGCTTTCAAGAATGACGTGCAAGTGCGCGCGGTGGCCGCCGGTCAGTGGACGCCCGACGCCTTGATTCCCGGAGAGCAATTTGGTCTGGGGGGATGGGAGAGCGTACGCGGCATGCGCGAGCGGGAAGCCTCCAACGATCGCGGACTGCGTGCATCCGTCGAGGTCTACACGCCGGACCTCAGTTCGGCCATGAGTATTCCCAATGGGCGTCTGCGCCTGCTTGCGTTCTACGACTGGGGCTATCTCAGCCAGAACTTCAAGCACGCCACGGTGTGTGCGCCTGCAGCCTGTCGGTTTTCGGCGACGAGTGTAGGCGTGGGCATGCGCCTGACACTCCCGCAGGGATTCAGCATGCGACTGGACTACGCGCAGATGTACGATCCTGCCATCATCGGCAACCGCGGGGATGGTCGTCTGCATTTCGGCATGGCATTGGCGTTTTGACCGAGCTTGCGGAGCAAGCGCTCGTCGACGGTGCGACGGTCTATTTGCCGACTGGGGCCAACGATCTGAAGGCGGAGAGCCACTCGTCCAAGCAAGCAAGCCATCCATCGGATCGCTACGGCGCACTCCAACCAAGCCGGGCACCATCGCAACATTGCCGCACGATCGGTTGCCGCTCGAAGCCAGCCGCCCGGAGCGTGAGTTAGGCCGCCTTTTCAGGCCTTGTCGCATGGCGACAACGCGTTATGTTCTAGTGTAGGATCGTACCGAGAAGGGTTTTTCCAAGGATCAACGCTTATGGTCACCACGGATGTGCTCAAGTCGGTACCGCTGTTCTCTGCGATGCCGAGCGAGCAACTCGCAGCGCTGGCTAGTTGCGCCACACTGCGCCGGTATCCACGAAGTACGCTGATTCTGCGCGCTGGCGAGGAGACCGATGGTCTTTATGTCATGTTGTCCGGCCGCGCCAAAGTCCTCATCCCCGACGACGAAGGTCACGAAGTCATCCTCGCCGTGCTCGGCCAGCGCGACTTCTTCGGTGAGATGGGGCTTCTTGATGATCAGCCACGATCTGCAAGCGTCGAGACGCTCGAGCCGTGCGAACTGCTGCGCTTGGGGAAATCCGAATTCCTTCGTTCGCTCCATGACAATTTCGAGTTGGCGATGCGCATCATCCGCGCGCTCGTCAAGCGCCTGAGGGAGGCTGATCGCCAGATCGAGAGCTTGGCCCTCATGGATGTGTACGGTCGTGTGGCGCGCGTGTTGCTCGATCTATCCGACAACGTCGACGGCAAGCGTGTCGTCGGCAAAGCGCCGCCCAAGCAGGAGATCGCGCGCATGATCGGTGCATCGCGCGAGATGGTGAGCCGCGTGATGAAAGATCTGCAGACATCGGGGCACATTCGGGTCGACAAGCGGCGGATCATGCTGCTCTCCGATATGGAAGTGTCCAGCAAGAAGATTCGGGAACAGGCCCGCAAGGCCTGGAACTTCAAGGTTTGACGAGGATTCGGATAGACGGGGTCGGGTCGTCCCTACGCCGCCGAGCCGAAGAGAATGACGCGCGGAAAATCGAGGCAGCCGCAATTGACGGCTGATCAGTGGAGGCAATGCGATGATGCACCGGTTGGCGGCCGTTCTATTGGCCTTGCTCGGGATGTTGGGCGCCGAGTCGGTATGGGCGGCGAGCGCGGGTACGGTTACCCATTTGAGCGGCACGCTATCGGTCACCCGTCCGGACGGGTCGGCCCGCATCCTGTCGCGTCGTTCCGAGGTTGCGCCGGGCGACGTACTCGCTACGCAGCGCGATAGCTACGCACAGATCAATTTCACCGATGGCAGTGCGATGACTCTGCGTCCAAACACGCAGATGAAGATCGAGGACTATCGGTTCCGCGACGATCGTCCCCAGGAAGACAATTCTTTCTTCAGGCTGATCAAGGGCGGGCTGCGGACGGTAACAGGCCTCATCGGCAAGCGCGGCAATCTCGACGCGTATCGGATCGGCACCAGCACGGCAACGATCGGCATTCGTGGTTCGTCCGGCGACACGCTGGATTGCACGCAGGGCTGCGAGGGTGTTACCCCGAACTCGGATCGCCTGTCTCCCGGCCTTTACCATGCAACCTACACGGGCAGTTACATCCTCACCAACGAGCAAGGCAGCGTGACGGTCGGCGAGAAGCAGTTCGCTGTCGTGGAAAGTCCGGCGAGCCTTCCCAGAATTCTCCCGAATGATCCGGGCTTGAGTTTTGAAACGATGCCTTTCTCAGTCCCCGGACAGGGCGGGCCGCAGCGCTCCGGCGGTCAGGAGTGTGTCGTACAGTAGCAGGATCGTCGGGGCCGCCTGCTGCCGGCCCGCATGCTTGAAGCCCTGCGCCGATCGTCACGCGGGGCTTCGTCCCGTCTTGGGGGCCGTGAGCCTGTCCATGCGGGAATCGATATAATCGGACGCGGCGAGCGGAAGCCGTGATTTCGTCCGATGCCGGGTACGTGCCGGCGTCGTCATTGACCCCTTGCACGATCGGCGCTCTTACGCATGGCACGTTTGCAGAACGCGGCACCGAATCCTTTGCCTCCCAAACTGATCGCGCTCCTGAAGGAGTCGTGGTGGTTCGGTTTCGTCGCCGTCGCGCTGTACCTGGCGCTTATCCTCGTGACCTACGCACCGGGTGACCCGGGTTGGTCGCACAGCGTCGAACCCGAGCGGATTCGCAATGCCGGAGGGCGAGTCGGCGCGTGGCTCGCCGACATCCTTCTCTACGTCTTCGGCATCTCGGCCTATTGGTGGGTGGTGTTCTGCCTTTTCCTGGTGTTTTGGGGTTATCGGCAGCTGGAGCATACGGGCATCGGCGATCGGCGATCGCTGACCGCTTCCGGTGTTGGCTTCGTGCTTCTCCTGGTTGCGAGCTGCGGCATGGAGGCGCTGCGCCTCTACAAACTCAAGGCGGCGTTGCCTCTTGGCCCCGGCGGCATCATCGGCACGCTGGTCAGCAACGGATTGAACTCGTCGCTGGGCTTCACGGGCGCAACGCTCGTGCTGCTGCTCTTCATTGCGGTCGGCCTGAGCCTGTTCACGCACGTCTCTTGGATCCAGGCCATCGAGCGCTTCGGCGGCTGGCTGGAGGACGCGTTCTTTTTCGTTGTCGGGCGCGTGACGGCATGGCGGGATCGCAAGGTAGGCGCAGTGGCGGCCGTCGAACGCGAAGTGACGGTCGAAAAGACCCGCAAGCGCCTCGAACCGCACGAGCCTATCCGTATCGAACAGCCTGTGGTCGAAATACCCAAGTCGGAGCGCGTCGTACGCGAGAAGCAGCGGCCGCTCTTCGATGAAATTCCCGATTCTCCCTTGCCCCCTTTGCACCTTCTGGACGAGCCCGACGAAGACGTCGAGGTGATGAGTGCCGAAGGGCTCGAATACACCTCGCGATTGATCGAGAAGAAGCTCCTCGACTTCGGCGTCGAGGTGAAAGTCCTGGCCGCGTACCCTGGTCCCGTCATCACCCGCTACGAGGTCGAGCCAGCGGTCGGGGTGAAGGGCAGTCAGATCATCAACCTCGTCAAGGATCTGGCGCGCGCGCTGTCCGTCGTCAGCATACGCGTGGTGGAGACGATTCCGGGCAAGAGCTGCATGGGGCTCGAGATCCCGAATCCCAAGCGCCAGATCGTGCGGCTATCCGAGATCCTCAGCAGCAAGGTGTATGCGGACATGAGTTCGCCGCTGACGCTTGCGCTTGGCAAGGACATCGCCGGCAAGCCCATCATCGCCGATCTCGCCCGGATGCCTCATATGCTCGTCGCCGGAACCACCGGTTCCGGCAAGTCGGTCGCGATCAACGCGATGATCCTGTCGCTGGTCTACAAGGCGATGCCGGTACAGGTGCGGCTCATCCTGATCGATCCCAAGATGCTGGAGCTCTCCGTCTACGATGGTATTCCGCACTTGCTGGCGCCGGTCGTCACCGATATGAAGCATGCAGCCTATGCGCTGACATGGTGTGTTGCGGAGATGGAGCGCCGGTACAAGCTCATGTCCGCCCTTGGAGTGCGCAACCTTTCGGGCTTCAATCAGAAGATCCGGGAGGCCGAGAAGGCGAAGCAGCCGATTTGCGATCCCTTTGCGCTCAAGACCGAAGAGACGCCCGATCCGCCCCTGCTGCAGGAGCTTCCCTTCATCGTGGTGGTGATCGACGAACTCGCCGACCTCATGATGGTCGTCGGCAAGAAGGTCGAAGAGCTGATCGCACGCCTGGCGCAGAAGGCACGTGCCGCGGGTATCCATCTCATACTCGCCACGCAGCGACCATCGGTAGATGTGATTACGGGGTTGATCAAGGCGAACATTCCTGCTCGGGTCGCGTTTCAGGTTTCGGCCAAGGTCGATTCGCGAACCATCCTCGACCAGATGGGGGCCGAATCCCTGCTCGGTCAGGGCGACATGCTTTACCTGCCGCCTGGCACCGGCTATACGGTCCGCGTGCACGGCGCGTTCGTGGCCGATCACGAAGTGCACAAGGTCGTTGAACAGTTGAAGGCGCATTCCGAACCGAACTACATCGAAGGCGTGCTCGATCCGCCCGATGCCGAGGGGGACGAAGGCATGGCGACGCTTGCCGGCGGCGGCGATGCCGAAAGCGATCCGTTGTACGACCAAGCGGTCGAGATCGTGCTGAAGACGCGCCGTGCCTCGATATCGCTCGTGCAGCGGCACTTGCGCATCGGTTATAACCGGGCCGCGCGACTCATCGAGCAGATGGAGCGCGCGGGCATGGTTTCCGCGATGCAGTCCAACGGCAATCGCGACATCCTCGTGCCTGCCTCGGCGCAGGAAGGTCACTGAACCGGAACCCCGCGGATTGCAGCGGTCAAAAGGTGATTGGCGGCAATGCTGCGCGGGCCGGCGCGGCACGGATGCCAACGAACTCGCATCGAATCGCTCTCCCGAGAAAGGCTGACATGCGAAAGATTCTTGCTGTGCTCTGGCTTTGCCTGCTATCGACATCGGCGCCCGCTGCCGGCGTCGATACATTGAAGTCCTATCTGCGCGACACGACATCCGGCAGCGCGAACTTCACTCAAGTCGTCTTCGACCGCAGCATGCGCAAGCTGCAGGAGACCAGCGGCAGCATGCAGTTTCAGCGGCCAGGCCGCATTCGATGGGCGTATTCGAAGCCCTATGAACAGACGATCGTCGGCGACGGCGACAAGCTCTGGATCTATGACAAGGACCTCAATCAGGTGACCGTAAAGCCGATGGGGCAGGCGCTCGGCGGCAGTCCGGCGGCCTTGCTCGCCGGCAGCAACGACATCGAAAAGGATTTTCGATTGAACGCTGCAGGGGTCCAGGATGGGCTCGAGTGGGTCGAGGCAACGCCCCGCAATGCCGAGTCCACCTTCCAGAAAGTACGGCTGGGTTTCGGCAAGTCAGGCCTGGAATCCATGGAATTGACCGACAGTTTCGGACAGACGACGATCGTGCGCTTCAGCGATATCGTGCGCAATCCGGCACATGCCCCGGGGCTCTTCAAGTTCGCGCCTCCCAAGGGGGCCGACGTCATCAGTGGCTGATCTCTTCGCAGCATCGGAGCCCGCCGCGCCGCTCGCAGAGCTGTTGCGTCCGCGCTCCGTCGAAGAAGTGATCGGGCAAACGCATCTGCTCGGTGACGGCAAGCCGTTGCGCGTGGCCTTCGAGTCCGGCAAACCACACTCGATGATACTGTGGGGCCCACCCGGAGTCGGCAAGACCACACTCGCACGACTGATGGCAGGGGCATTCGATGCCGAGTTCATCGCCTTGTCGGCCGTCCTATCGGGTGTGAAAGACATACGCGAGGCGGTCGAGCAGGCAGAGCGCAATCTGCAGGCACGCGGTCGGCGCACGATTCTGTTCGTCGACGAAGTACACCGGTTCAACAAGTCCCAGCAGGACGCATTTCTTCCTCACGTCGAACGCGGACTCATCACGTTCATCGGGGCGACGACGGAGAATCCGTCTTTCGAAATGAACGGCGCATTGTTGTCGCGCGCGGCCGTGTACGTCCTGCAGCCGTTGTCGGCCGACGAGCTGACATCGTTGCTCAATCGTGCCATTCGCAACCAGCTGCCCGATTTGACGATGGACGACGATGCACGCGCGCTGCTGATTCAATATGCCGATGGCGATGCGCGCCGGTTGCTCAACATGACTGAGCAGCTTGCCGTCGCCGCAAAGACGCGCAACCAGGCAACCGTGGACGAAGCATTCCTGCGTTCGACACTTGCGCAGGCGCGCCGGCTTTTCGACAAGGGCGGCGAGCAGTTCTACGACCAGATCTCGGCGCTGCACAAGTCTGTTCGAGGCTCCAATCCCGATGCCTCGCTTTACTGGCTCACTCGGATGCTCGACGGCGGGGCAGATCCGCTTTACCTCGGCCGTCGACTCGTGCGCATGGCAATCGAGGATATCGGGCTTGCCGACCCGAGAGCGCTGCGTCTATGTCTCGATGCCTGCGAGACCTATGAGCGGCTGGGTTCGCCCGAGGGTGAGCTCGCATTGGCCGAAGCTGCGCTCTACCTTGCGATTGCCGCGAAGAGCAATGCTGCCTACACGGCGTATGGTGCCGTCCGCGAGGCCGTGAAGAAAGCCGGTACGTTGCCGGTGCCTGTTCATCTGCGCAACGCACCCACGAGCCTGATGAAGTCGCTCGGCTATGGGCGCAATTATCGCTACGCGCACGATGAACCCGATGCCTACGCTGCCGGCGAAAGCTATCTGCCCGACGAGATGGGCAACGCTGTGTTCTACGAACCGACCGATCGCGGTCTCGAAGCCCGGATTCGCGAGCGCCTCGATTATCTGCGCGCGCTCGACGAAAAGGCTCGCAATCAGAAGTCGTAGAGCCGCACCGGGTTCTCGACCAATACTTTGCGTCGAACCGCTTCGTCGGGTATCCAGTCGACCACCATGTCCGCGAGATCGCCGCAATTCGGCGTGTGCTTGTCGTTCGGATGCGGCCAGTCTGTCCCCCACACGAGTCGGTCGGGCGCCAAGGCCACCATCGCTCTGGCCAGCGGCGTGACGTCGGGGAACCACGGGCGCTGATCGGAGAGTCGGTACGGGCCGATCAGCTTGGCCCAGACATTATCGCGACGCAGGAGGTTCAGCAGTCGCTGGAAGCCTGCGCCCTGCACTCCCTCCGCTGGACGTGCGAGGCCGAAGTGGTCGATCACGACGTTGACAGGTAGATCTTCTACATGCGCTTCGAGGTCGGTGATCTTGTTGATGTCGACGTAGAACTGAAGGTGCCAACCCATCCCCTTGATGCGATCGGCGAGTCGCGGCACGTCAGCGATCGTGAGCCCCTTGGTCAGCGACGCCAGATTGACCCTTATGCCGCGCACCCCGGATGCGTGCATGTCCTCGAGGTCTTTGTCGCTGACAGTGGACGAGGGCACGGCGACGGCACGAAATGCGAACTTGCCGGAACGCACAGCATCGAGGGTCGCACGATGGTCGTTGCCGTAGACGCTCGGCTGCACGATGACAGCCCGACTGCAGCCGATTGTCGTGAGCATCTCGATATAGTCTTCGGTCGAAGCGACGGGCATGATGTAGCCCGCGTCGGGGAGGTACGGATACCGGCTCTGAGGGCCGAAGACGTGCGCATGACAATCGCAAGAGCCTGCGGGTAGGGGAACCGTCGGTTTGCGGGTGTTTCGATCGGGCGGAGGAAAGGTCGGGGCGCGTTCCATGGTGGATTGTCCGAGGTGTAGGTGCGGTGAGGAAGCCGCATCTGTCGTCATTGGCTCCCGAACTGGCTTGGTGGCAGGCGTGGATTGACTATGCCCCAAGACCTCTGTCGAGGGCAGGCGTTGTTTTGCGAGTGTTGCGAAGAAATCTAAAGTGGGTGCCTTGGGGTGTCAAGCGAGCAAGCGCACTGCGCTCAATCTTGGTCGACGACATTCGATAGCCGATAATACGGCCCTCGGCCGCCCCCGGCGCGCCGTTCCTGCTTTCAAGAGGTCATCATGCTCGACGTACAACTTCTGCGCGCGGATATCGATGCCGTCGCTCGACGCCTCGCCGACCGTGGCATCACGATCGATTCCACGAGGTTTCTGGAACTCGAGGCGAGCCGCAAATCGTTGCAGACGCGCACCCAGGAGCTTCAGGCGAAGCGCAACTCGTCGTCGAAGCAGATTGGTCAGCTGAAGCAAAAGGGCGAAGATGCAAGCGTGCTCATGGCCGAAGTGAATGCCATGGCCGACGAGCAGAAGGCAAACGAATCGAAACTCGCCGAGCTGCTCGGTGAGGTCAACGATTTTCTGCTCGGCATTCCCAACGTGCCGCATACCTCGGTACCTGCTGGGCGCAGCGCCGACGATAACGCCGAAGCACGCCGGGTAGGCACACCGAAAACCATGGCGTTCTCGCCGAAGGATCATGTCGATCTCGGTGAGGGCTTGCGTATGCTCGATTTCGCGACGGCGACGAAAATTGCTGCGGCACGGTTCTCCCTGCTTACCGGACCGCTCGCTCGTTTGCATCGATCGATCGCCCAGTTCATGCTCGATCTTCACACCGGCGAGCATGGCTACACCGAAGTCTATGCACCGTACCTCGTCAATGCAGCCAGTATGAAAGGCACGGGGCAACTGCCGAAGTTCGAGGAGGATCTATTCGCCGTACCGCGCAGCGATGCCGAAAAGCTCTACCTCATCCCCACTGCCGAGGTGCCGGTCACGAACATCGTCCGCGACGAGATCGTTGCCCTGAAGGACTTGCCGCTCAAGTTCGTCTGCCATTCGCCCTGTTTTCGTTCGGAGGCGGGTTCCTACGGAAAGGATACGCGCGGCATGATCCGTCAGCATCAGTTCGACAAGGTCGAACTCGTGCAGATCGTCCATCCCGAGAAATCGTACGAGGCGCTTGAGGAACTCACGGGCAATGCGGAAGAGGTGCTAAAGAGACTCGATCTGCCGTACCGCACGATGGTCCTGTGTACGGGAGACATGGGATTCTCTTCGGCCAAGACATACGACATCGAAGTGTGGCTGCCCGGACAGCAGGCCTATCGCGAGATCTCCTCGTGCAGCAACTTCGAGGCCTTCCAGGCCCGACGGATGCAGGCCCGATACCGAAACGAGAAGGGCAAGCCGGAACTGGCGCATACCCTTAACGGCTCCGGGCTTGCCGTCGGCCGTACCCTGATCGCAGTGATGGAGAACTACCAGAACGCGGATGGCAGCATCACCGTGCCGGAGGCGTTGCGCCCCTACATGGGGGGGCGCGCAGTGATCGATCGCGCCGGCTAAGGAGGCGGAAAAAGCAGTTCGGCGCGAGCCCAAACGCAACGATGCTCTGCTAAAATCGTCGCCACGGAGAGGTACCGAAGCGGTCATAACGGCGCCGACTCGAAATCGGATGGTCAGAGTAATCTGGCACGTGGGTTCGAATCCCACCCTCTCC